>DGYFI06202__coassemble_324_pt1 | contig 142169 bp, 120 predicted proteins | sample DGYFI06202__metabat2_high_PE_032 | metagenome-assembled genome bin DGYFI06202 | reverse complement strand
CCCCCTCAACTCCCCCCGAGGGGGAGCTTAGAGATACCTTACGTGTTAGGGAATAAATAATCAATTAGATTTATTTTATATCAAACGCAGAGGCTCGGAGACACAGAGCTCCGTAACGACCTGCCGGAAACGGGCAGGAGAGCGCGGAGTTCGCGGCTTCGCCGCATACGAGAGAGGAGAAAATAGCTCTGTAACAAAGCCTGTTAGGATTGAAACCTACCACCAATTATCGGTTTGATAACGATTGTTATGCGGCACCATTGGCGACAATTAATGTCTGACGGACGGCTTTTTAATGAATTTGAGTGAAGGGGGAGAGTTTCCTTCCTCCCCAGATGGCAGAGTTGTTTCAACGCAACAAATCTACTATTTCAAGGCACATAAAGAATGTGTTTGAGTCTGGAGAATTGAATCCGGATATGGTAGTTGTATTTTTTGCAACAGCCAAAAATAAGTAAAGACAGAAATGAAAGATATTGATAAAAAACTGATAGAAACCATCAACCGATACGCTGCTTCGGGGATTGAGCAACAGGTGGATTATGAGAAATTCTACCTCTATTCGCTTATCACGCACTCAACCGCCATTGAAGGCTCTACTGTAACGGAGGTGGAAAATCAATTGTTGTTCGATGAAGGTATTGTAGCCAAAGGCAGAAGTCTTGTTGAGCAGATGATGAATGTGGACCTTAAAAACGCTTATCTTTTCGGTTTTGAATGGGTAAAAACATCCAAGCCCTATACAGTCGATTTTTTATGTGAGTTGTCAGCTAAGGTTATGCGGCGTACGTGTTCTGAATACTCCACATTGGGCGGCAACTTTGATTCCTCAAAAGGTGAGTTGCGTCGATGCAACGTAAGTGCAGGCATTGGAGGAAGAAGTTATATGGCATTTCAGAAAGTTCCACAAGTCACCGCTGATTTCTGCCAATGGTTAAACGATGCACTTGTTTCTGTGGATAAAAATAATGCAGCAGCCTGCTATCGTCTGAGCTTCGAAGCTCATTTTCGTCTGGTAACCATTCATCCGTGGGTGGATGGCAATGGGCGCACCACAAGGCTTCTGATGAACATCATACAACGACAGCTGGGTCTTATCCCGTCCATTGTAACGAAAGATGCTAAAGGTGAATATATTCAAGCCTTGATTGATAGCCGGGAGCAAGAAGACAGCACGATTATTCAAGATGTCATGCTTGCCCAGCATATCACCAACCTTGAAAGCCGGATTTTGCAGTATCAGCAAAGCATAAATGATACTGTAAACGATGAAAGTGATACTGTAAATGGTACTGCAATGCGGCTTATTGCCTTGATTAAGACACATCCGGAATATACCTACGATGAATACGCCAAAACACTGAACATTGGTCGGGCTACCGTAGCACGTCACATCAAAAAATTGAATGGAACGATAATCAAACGTATCGGCTCGGACAAAGACGGGCACTGGGAAATTATAACAAATATAACAAACGGACAATAATGGCAAAGAAAATTTTTTTTCTGCACAGCTTCTTCGCATCAGGCTGTTGCATACCTGCCCAAGCATTGAGGCAAGCATTTGCGGGCAAGGCAGAAGTCCTCACGCCCGACCTTCCTTTGCACCCGAATGAAGCGCTTGCATTTATTGAGGACATCTGCAAACAGGAAAAGCCATGCGTGCTGGTTGGCAACAGCAATGGAGCATTCTTAGCACAGATAGTGGCATCACGTTTGGGAATACCTGCTTTATTGGGTAATCCTTACTTGGAAATGACCCGCTTTCTCATTAAACGAATCGGAGTGCATGAATACAAATCTCCACGGGCAAACGGACGGCAACATTTCGTGATAGACCAACCGCTGATAGACGAATTTGCCGAGGTACAAGCCCATCAGTGGGACAATTTCCGAACGGAACAGAATGACCGCATCTGGGGATTGTTTGGCGAAAATGACCATCTGGCACACTTTGAACCGCTGTTCCTGCAATACTATACGCACGCTCATCACTTTCCCGGCGGGCATACACCTACGGCAGAAGAAGTGCGGGAGTATTATATGCCGTTGACGGAAAAACTCATACAATAAGGTCACTTCCTACTCCATAAGAAGGGAAGAAGTGACCTTTCATTTTAATCTTCTATGGATTCCCGAATGATATGCAGAGTTTCATAAACTAAATCTAATCGATTGCTTACATATTGCTTTTAAAAATTTCTATGGCATCAGTTTTTCAATCCTGATGCAAAGGTAACACGATTTTTTGTCAGGGAACGGTTAGATTTGTCCGAAAAAGCAGTTGAAATAGTCCAATCAGTCTTTATTTTTATCAAGCAGTTGTTTATCCTGTTGGCGTTGACCTTTAACTTGGGCTGTGTAGTCCTTAATCTTGAAGAGGAAAGTTACTTATAGTATTTGCGGTAAATCTTTTTGTATTCTTTTCCCTTTTTGAATTGTTCTATCCAGGTATTAAGTGTGTCCAGCAGGACCGGTGAGTTCTTGCTGACTGCCCAGCAGTAGAATTGGGTGAAACTTATGGCAGTGCTGATGTCAATTTGAGGTATGCTATCGGCTACGATTTCAGCTATGTTTTCTTCGCATACGGCATAGTCGATGTCGCCATAGGCAACCAGAGAAATCAGCTGTTCGGCACCATATTTCTCTATTTCCTTTATGTAAATCGTATCGCCAATCTCGTCCTCTATATTACGGATACGTAGGATGCAGGGCGAATCCTTGACTACATGCACCGTTTTTCCACCCAAGTCCAACAGGCTTTCTATATACATAGTGTCTTGTTCCGATACGGGTTTGCGCTGCACCAGCACCTGGCGACTCAGGGCTATGGGGACAGTAAGAAGCAATGAATCTTTTAATTCACTGGTGCCCAGAATTCCATTGGCTATGATGTCATATCTTCCTTGTGCAAGTCCTTCCAGGCATTTGTCGAAAGCCATCTGGGGGTGAATGTCAGCCTTCAGGTGGTGATCGCGTGAAAAAGCCTGCAGTAATTCATAATTGAAACCGGCCATCGTGTCACCTTCTACAAAATAGCTGATGGAATTGTATTCCGTGGTAGCCCGGATTGTGTCTGACGCAACTATTTCGGCGTAGTCTCTGGTTCGGTTCTTGCTTCTTTCGCCGGGTTGTCTGAAAGTAAAGGTGGCTATCAGGAGTACGAATAGTCCGATGACACTGATTCCTGCATAAACCCATGACTGATGCTTTTTGAGGTAGGTTTTCATAAGGTCTGTTCGGTATCACTTAATTAATCGTAGAAATTCCAAGAAATTCCAATCTTTAACAGACGGGGGTTAATCGGATAGTGCGGCACCAAAAACGATTGTCTGTTACCCATACCGGCATTTACGTGATACATCATGACAAAGATGCGTGTACGTTTCAAATGGATGTTGAGATAGGCATTTACGATGGGGTAACCGCCGATTTTTACCTGGTCATCTTCCGGCTGGAGATGGAATTGCTGGGTAGCAGGCATATAGGCGGGAGCATTGTAAGAGGTGAAATATCGTACATCGGCACCCAGTTGGACAGTCAGTACTTTTACCAGTTTGGTCAGCAGGTAGAAATTATGATAGAGTGAAAAGTCCGGGAGAGGAAGAATGCTGGCATTGCTGGTTTTTTGCCAGGTTATTTCATTGTCCAGGTGGAAGATGCCTAATTTGAAGTTCTGGTTCAATGTGGCTGAGAGTACCTGTACGCTTCCACTGTGTTGTGCCGGTAACGCGTTCTGGTCAAAATAGGTATAGTTTTTGATGTTCTCCATGCCAGCACGCAGGTTTGTGCCCCAGCGGTCAATATTCAGTTCACCTTCTACACCTGTGCGGAATTCTTTTTTCATATCATCATTGTCCCATGTAAAATGGTTGGAATGATAGTGTCTCATGTAGAATGAGGGCAACAGATTACTTACATGTCCGCGTGCATAAAAGTTGACAGTATCTTTTCCTAAGCGAAAGTTCAAGTCTATATCTCCATTTACTTTGAATTGGCCGATGGCCTCTCCTGCCAAGCCGATTTCTCCGTTGACATTGTAATGCAGCAATTTTCCTTGACGCTTGGATAGCTCTCCCCCCACGAACACTTCTTGTTCATCGTAGTGTACAGGGCGTGGATTGGCTATGGTCGTGTCCATATTCATCAATGTGTAGCGGCTGAACTTATGCGAAATGTAAGCTGTCAGTCCGGCTTTGGCATATTTGTTGAACCCCTCCAGCAGCGAAATGCCCAACACGTTTTTTACGCTCAGTGCGAGGGCGGAATCCCTGCTGAATCCTTCTTGCAGATATGTGTTGTCGTATATGGCATCAGCACCGGTTGGTTCGCTTCCCGACCGGAAACGGTGGTTCGAACGTTCTATTTTGAATGTATGTATAAAGCTTGTCACAGGCACGAACTCTTCCACGATAAGTGTGTCTTTGGGAATTGCAGTGCTGTCCCGTTCGGCTTTCCGGCGTGCTACAGGATCTTGTGTCTCTTCTATTTTGGTGACTTCGCGGTGAAATCCTAACCTGTATCGGTGGGTGAGATAAACAAAAAAATCGTGATTACGGTTAGAGGTTTCTTCTAAACGTACTGGAATATATTGGTTGCCGCCCACATCTTCCATTTCTTCAGGACGGGTGATGTAGCGGTCGTCTGTGATGCCTCCATTTTCGTTCATCTTGAAAAAGAAGTTGTTATAGGCGGCATGCATTTGATATTTTTCACCTATGTAGCTGGCGAAGATTCCGGCATTGAAGTGGGAGGTAGCTTGGTTGGAATAATAGCCACGTCCATACAGGTAGTCGATATTGAAGCCGAAAGCCAATCGTTTGTTGGCATTTACCGAGAAATAAGACTTGAAGCGGTCTTCTCCGTTGATTCTGCTGCCGGCCTTGTAGTAAGTCAGGTTGGTGAAAGGCACATTACTGTTGGTAAATTTGAATTGGTCCGGGCGGAAATAGAAGAAAGAGAGCGGAGCAATGAATATGGTGGGGTAGTCGTTTCTCCGTTCAAAGAACAGCCGTGACTGACGGGGAGCTCCTAAATTGCCCAGGTAATTGTAGTGTCCCTGCATTCCTTCTACCAGGTTGGTACTTTGGAAATTCAGGCTGGCTGTATCAGCCGGTATGATAGTGCGCTCTCCCAATGTTTCGCTTATGGTCCACATATAGAGTTTAGGTGGCAGGCTTTGTATATCCACATGAGTGCTGTCCAGATTGTCGGGCTGGGTAGCCGGGTCTATCTGGTTGCCATACTGGTCGCGCATGGTTCCGTCCTGGTTGAGGGTGTTCGTTGCTACCTGGGCCTGTATGTTCAGCAGGCCGATGACGGATAAGAGTATATATGTCAGTAAAATTCGTCTCATAATCGGACGCAAAGATAAGGAAAATAATGATTAGCTTGCCCGATTCAATCTTTTTTATGCTCTTTTAGAATGTGGATGCGGGTATGGATAAAAGAACAGCCGCCTGTATATCAGTAACAAGCGGCCGTTTGTGTAAGCTGGTGACAAGGATGCCTTACATAAGCTGTATCAGATCCATGCCCCGTCTGATGGCTTCCTCATTCATCGGAATCAAGTGATGATGCCGTTCGGGCAGTGTCTTTTTCAAGCCTTTGATGACATTTTCCAAAGATACCATGGGTTTTACTTTCAACAGACCGCCTAATACAATCATGTTGAAAGCCTTGCTGTTGTTCATCTCGTTGGCTGCATCCATGGCATCAATGCGATAGACCTGGATGTCTTTGCGGGTAGGTGGATTGATGATGCCGTAACCGTCGTAGATGATGATGCCGCCCGGCTTTACTTTGCTCTCGAACTTTTCCAGCGAAGGCTGGTTCAGGATGATGGCTACATCGTATTTGCTGAGAATGGGTGAGGAGATTCTTTCGTCGCTGATGATGACAGTCACGTTGGCTGTACCACCGCGCTGTTCGGGACCGTAAGCGGGCATCCAAGTCACTTCTTTGCCTTCCATCAGACCGGAATAGGCCAGAATTTTGCCCATGGAGAGGACGCCTTGTCCGCCGAAACCTGCTATGATAATTTCTTCTTTCATTGTCGTTGCTGTTTTTAACACGTTATTTATCCTTTAAGTCGCCCAATGGATAGAAGGGGAACATGTGCTCTTCCATCCACTTGTTGGCTTTTTCGGGTGACATCTTCCAACCGGAGTTGCAGGTTGATACGATTTCTACCAGATTACTCCCCTTGCCAGCCATGGAATTCTCGAAAGCCTTGCGGATGGCTTTCTTGGCGCGGCGGATGGCAGGGACAGATTGCACACTCTGACGGGTGACATAGGCGGTTCCTTCGAGCTGGGCTGCCAAGTCGGCTATCTTCAGCGGGTAGCCGTGCAGATGGACATCGCGGCCATAAGGACAAGTGGAGGTCTTTTGTCCCACGAGGGTTGTGGGGGCCATCTGTCCACCGGTCATGCCGTAGATGGCGTTGTTGATGAAGATGATGGTAATGTTCTCGCCACGGTTCAGGGCATGGATGGTTTCGCCGGTACCTATGCATGCCAGGTCGCCGTCGCCCTGATAGGTGAATACAAGCCGGTCTGGCCAGAGACGTTTGATGGCAGTGGCCAGTGCAGGAGCCCGTCCGTGGGCAGCTTCTTGCCAGTCGATGTCGAGGTAATTGTAGATGAAGACAGCACAGCCCACGGGCGAAATGCCGATAGCTTTATCTTCCATGCCCATTTCTTCAATGACTTCGGCTATGAGTTTGTGTACCACGCCGTGGCTGCATCCCGGGCAGTAGTGCATGGGGTTGTCGTTCATCAGTGTCGGTTTCTTGTAAACCAGGTTTTCGGGTTTGATGATATCTTCTTTGGTCATATCTCGGTTCCTTATCTTTTGGTGAAACGTATGAAGCATTCGGCAATCTTCACTACGATGGCTGCCCCGCAGGTGTAGAGGAAGAATCGCTGGTCATCGGTCTTCGTGAAGTAGAAGATGACAGCGAGCAGGGCGAGCAGCATGAAGCAGAGGCTCAGAATGTTTCTTATCTTGTCGGTATCCATGTCTTTGGCTTTATTGGCAGATTTTCGACTGGAGAGCTTCTACTATTTCGTCGGGGTCGGGGACGATTCCTCCAAGGCGTCCGAAGTGTTCTACCTTGACTTTCCCGTCGACGGCCAGGCGAACGTCCTCCACCATCTGTCCGGCGTTAAGCTCGGTGACGAGTATGCCTTTCACGCGGTCGGCCAGTCTGGCAATGGCATGTGTGGGGAAAGGCCAAAGGGTGATGGGACGCAGGATGCCTACACGTATGCCTTGCTCACGGGCCAGTTCCATAGCCTTCTGTCCGATGCGTGCCATAGAACCGAAAGCTACGATGAGATAGTCGGCATCATCGCATTGTATTTCCTCGAAGCGCACTTCATTCTCTTCAATCTGTTTGTATTTGGCCTGAAAGCGGAGGTTGTTTACTTCCATGGCTTCGGGTCGGAGTTCGAGGGAAGTGATGATGTTGGGGCGTCGTCCGTGGGTGCGGCCGGTAGTGGCCCAAGGGCATTGGGCGATGATTTCCTCCTCGGTGCGGCGGGGTCGTTGGGGAGGGAGTACGACCTTTTCCATCATTTGTCCGACAACACCGTCGGCGAGAATAACGGCGGGATTGCGGTACTTGAAAGCAAGGTCAAAGGCAAGCCCCACAAAATCGGCCATCTCTTGCACAGAGGCAGGTGCGAGGGTGATGAGGCGGTAGTCGCCGTGGCCACCACCTTTGGTGGTCTGGAAATAGTCGGCTTGGCTGGGTTGTATGGTACCCAGTCCGGGTCCGCCACGCATGACGTTGACAATGAGGCAGGGCAGTTCGGCTCCGGCCAAGTAGGAAACTCCTTCTTGCATGAGGCTGACGCCGGGGCTGGAGGAGGAGGTCATGACCATTTTGCCGCTGCCGGCTCCACCGTAGACCATGTTGATGGAAGCCACTTCGCTTTCGGCCTGGAGAACGACCATGCCGGTGGTTTCCCAGGGTTTGAGTTCGGCGAGGGTTTCCAGTACTTCTGATTGGGGGGTGATGGGATAACCGAAATATCCGTCGGCGCCGCAGCGGATGGCGGCGTGGGCGATGGCTTCGTTTCCTTTCATCAATACTACTTCTTCTGCCATATCCATATTGCTGTTGTTTATTCTACTTTTATTTTATATACGCTGATACAGCCGTCGGGGCACACGGTGGCGCACGAAGCGCAGCCGTTGCACGTATCGTCAAGTGCCTGTCGGGCGTAGTTATATCCTTTCAGATTGACCTCTTTGGCGAGGGCTATCACATGTAGGGGGCAGGCCACGGCGCAAAGGTTGCAGCCTTTGCAGCGTTCGGTATCTACCACGATTGCTCCTTTTATCTTTGCCATAATCTTGTTACATTATTATATTATTGGTTGTACATGTCTCGGTTATAGAACTCCAGGATGTCGATGAGGGCACGCCGTGCTTCGGCGGCAGGACTTTGGGGGTTGAGGTCTGTAGCACGCTGGTAGTCGTCGAGGGCGCCTTTCCAGTCCGATTGTTTGCGTCGGGCGTTGCCGCGCAAGTAGTAGGCTTGATCCTTATGAGGGAAGTCACCCGTTATGAGGGCGTTGAGGGCGCTGATGGCGCGGTCTACCCGGTTGTCGCGGAGCATGTCCCTGATGTCTTGGAGTTGGTCCATTGGGTTGGTTCTGTTAGTTAGTCAGGTGCAAAGATAGGATTTCTTTCGGACTTTCGTCGGTTTGGTATGTGAAAAATGTGAAAGAAAGAGGGGAGGCTGCTATCCGGTAGATACATATCTATTGAATAGTTGCCTCCCTTCTTGTATAGGATAATTGCTCAAGCAAACCAAATAGCTTGATAGCTGTGGATATTAAATTCATCACAGACGCAGAGCTGCAAAGGCACGGAATGGCTCACGCTGACCCGCCTCGATGTAGAACCTGCACGACATAGTACCTTTCTCTTATACGGAGGCAGCTTAGTTCTTCCGATCGACGTATGAGGAAATCAGTCTTTTTGCTGATAATCAGCTTGATGTTCCATACATATAACGAGCATGCTGTTAAGCCTCTGGAAGCTGGCTGCTTAGCACTTCGCTGTTTTCTACTAAGGGCTTAGCAGTAAAGCTGTCCTCATTGCTCAGGGCACCTGCATTGTGCAAAAAAGTTTCAATCACTTCACGGCTTATGCTTGAGAACCGTCCCGTTCTGTGTCAGCTTCGTTCTACCTGCTTGACTCCTTTGACAGTGCGTAGTTTGCGCAGAAGAGCTTCAAGCCGTCCGGTGTCGGCTACCATGACAGTGAGGGTACCTCCGAAGAGCCCGTCGTGCGAGTCGATGCTGATGCTGCGCAGGGTAATGCCTTCTTCTTTGTTGATAATGGAGGTGATGTTGGTGACGATGCCTATGTCGTCGTGTCCAACCACCCGGAGCCGTATGGGATATTGGGCACCTGCAGCCTTGCCTGCCCAGCGGGCACGCACAATGCGGTAGCCGAAGCGTTGGCGCAAGCCGGGAGCGTTGGGGCAGTCGGTGCGGTGGATGTTGATGCCGCCGTTGACGCTGACAAATCCGAAGACCTCATCGCCGTAAATAGGGTTGCAGCAGCGTGCCAGACGGTAGTCTAATCCCTTCAGATTCTGGTCGATGACGAGCACATCTTCCTTTGTTCCTCCCTCATCGGCTTGTGCCATTGGCAGACTATACCCTTCGGCACTGCGATAGCTTATGGTGTCGTGCGTGTCGGCTTCGCGTCGTTGCATCTCCTGATATTGGTCGAGCAGGGCGTTGACATCGAGGCTACCATCGGCTATGGCCTGGTAGAAGTCGGTAGACACCTTGTAGCCCATGCGCTTGATGAGGCGCATCATCAGGCTTTCATCGTAGTCCAGTTTGCGGTTGCGGAATTTCCGTTCCACAGTTTCCTTGGCGAAAGCTGTCTGCCGGGCAGTCATTTCTTTGAGAGCCTGGCGTATTTTCGTGCGTGCTTTCGAGGTGGTGACGATAGCAAGCCAGTCTTGTTTGGGGGTCTGTGTAGCCGAAGTCATCACTTCTACCTGGTCGCCGCTCTGGAGGCGATGGCGCAGGGGCACGTTCTTGCCGTTGACGCGGGCACCTGTGCAGCGGCATCCGAGCGAGGTGTGTATATGGAAGGCGAAGTCGAGCACCGTAGCTCCCTTGGGCAGCTTGAAGAGGTCGCCCTTGGGGGTGAAGACAAATACTTCATCCTCATACAGCTCCAGCTTAAAGCGGTCCATGGCTTCAAGGTCAGTTTCTGAGTTCTCCAAAGCTTCGCGCACGGAGGTCAGCCATTCGTCGAGACCCGTTTCTCCCTTGATACCCTTGTATCGCCAGTGGGCGGCGAGTCCGCGCTCTGCTATGTCGTCCATGCGTTCGGTGCGTATCTGAACCTCCACCCAGCGTCCTTCAGGCCCCATGACGGTGATATGCAGCGATTCGTAGCCATTGCTCTTAGGCACAGAGAGCCAGTCGCGCAGCCGTTTGGGGTTGGGCTGGTACATGTCGGTGACGATGGAGTAAACCTGCCAGCACTCCTGTTTTTCCTTATCGAGAGGCGAGTCGAGTATGACACGTATGGCAAACAGGTCATACACTCCTTCGAAGGGGCATTTCTGCTTTTTCATCTTCTGATAGATGGAGTGTATGGACTTGGTGCGGCCTTTGATGTGGAAGTGCAGACCGGCTTCTTCAAGTTTGCGTCGAATAGGCTCGATGAAGCGGGCTATGTATTGGTCGCGTGCCGCCTTGGTCTGGTTAAGCTTGTCTTTGATGTGGTAGTAGACATCGTGCTCGGTATATTTCAGCGACAGATCTTCAAGTTCAGACTTCAGCTTGTACAGTCCCAGTTTGTGTGCCAAAGGAGCATAGAGGTAGGCTGCTTCATTAGCTACGCGGCGCCGTGCCTCGTCGTCGGCTGCGTCTTTTATTTGGCGCATGATGTTGACACGGTCGGCAATCATGATGAGTATGACGCGCATGTCTTCGGCAAACGACAGAAGCAGCTTGCGGAAGTTCTCCGATTCAATGCTGGGGCTTTTCGTATAAAGCTCTTGCACGCGGATGAGTCCTCGTATGATACCTGCCACGTCCTCGCCGAATTCACGTCCTACATCTTCAGCTGTGCAGGCTCCGCAGCGCACGGGGTCGTGTAGCATGATACCCAGTATGGAGGCCCGTCTCATACCTATTTCTTCAGCCACGATGACGGCTGTCTGCATATCTTTGACAATGGGGTTCAACCCAAACACGTCACGCGGGGCGGGTCGGGTCTGCATAGAACGGATGAGGTGCTGCTTCAGGTTGCGGCAGTCTTCCTTCTGCAGCGTATCACCCGAGAGTTGCAGCAGTTTGCGGTAGAGGGCGAAGAGTTGCTTTTTCTCTTCTCTCGTGAAGAATTCATCTGTAGTCATAGTCTTCTGGTTTTAGTAGCACAAAGGTAATTAAAAACTTTATTATGCCGACTTTTTGTCGTATGTTTTTATGGTTTTGTGCTTTTGTGCAAGAGATGGCGGGGTAGGAGAGAGCGCTTGTTCAGCCGTATCGTCCTGCCCCGCAGGGTTATTTTGCAGCGGAGTAGTCTCTCTCGCCAAAGATGTGTGTACCTATGCGCACCAGCGTACTTCCCGCTTCGATGGCTTCGTGGTAGTCGTGGCTCATGCCCATCGACAGCTCGCTGAACCAGGATGCGCCGCTCATCTGATTGTTCTGTATTTCCCGGAACAATTGGTGCAGTGAGTCAAACTCATGCCGCACTTGTGCTAAATTACCGGTATTGGTAGCCATGCCCATCAGTCCGCAAAGACGGACATGGGTCAGACTCTTCCATTCTTTTCCGTCCAACAGTTCGCGACATTCATCGGGTGTGAAGCCGAACTTGGTCTCCTCCTGTGCGATGTGTATCTGCAACAAGCAGTCGATGACGCGCCCCACCCGTGCAGCCTGCTTGTCTACCTCGACCAGCAGGCGCAGTGAGTCGATGCCGTGGATGAGCGACACGTACGGGGCTATGTACTTCACCTTATTGGTTTGCAGGTGTCCGATGAAGTGCCACTCAATGTCCTGTGGCAGGCTGTCGTGCTTGGCTGTCATTTCCTGTACCTTACTTTCGCCGAAGATGCGCTGTCCGGTTCGGTAAGCTTCCAGTATGGCTTCGTTCGGGTGGAATTTGGAAACAGCTACCAGCCGTACTCCCTGGGGTAGCTCGTTCCAAACTTGTTTCAGGTTGTCGGCAATGCTGCTCATGACTGTACCTCCGGCTTGTCATCCTTCTCTGCACTGAAGGGGTAGACATCCATGATGGCGGTTTCGGCCACAGAGGCTATCTGGTAGTCGGCCATCGTGCCTTTCATGCCTTCATCCAGTTTCTTTACAGCATCGCGCAGGTCTGCTGCTTGTACCAATACTTGTGTAGAGGTCTTTTTTTCGGCTCCGCTCTTTTCATCCAGTGTGATGAATACCAGCTTGCATTTAAACCAGCGGTCGGCAGCTTCCTCGTCCGAGGGGAACAGTTCGCTGTAGTTGGCACGTTTGATGTCGGATACGATGAACTCGCCCGTGATGAACGGGGTCATTTCTTCGATGATGCGTGCTTCGGCTTCCGTAAAGCTCAGGGCATCCACCAGATAAGGTTCCGTCACCTTCTTGTTCATTCCGTTCTCCATTGTCTTCTCGTATCGAATCTTGCATTCGAACCATGTATGCATGGGCATAGTTTTCTCCTCTTTTTTATTATGGGTTAATACTTGGTTGACTTCCCTAAAGCTTGCCTTAGGGGCGGGCAAAGATAGGCAATCTCACGCAATCGGCGAACTATTTTGGTCTTTTTGTTGCTTTTGTCTGATTACTCCGTATCTTTGCGCACACTTAGCAAACCATAGATATGACTGAACAAAGATACACTATTGCGTTGGCCGATGCCGTGGCACGCAATCCTCAGGTGAGATTGGAGGCTCCTGTCAGCTTGGAGCTGAAGCCAGCTGAACACGTGGCTATTGTCGGACCTAACGGTGCAGGCAAGAGCTTGTTGGTGGACTTGCTGACCGGCAGATATCCATTGCTCAGTGGCAGTGTCTGTTATGATTTCCGTCCTTCGGAAAGGCAGACTGTTTATGAAAACATCAGGTATATTGCTTTTCGTGACACTTATGGCAGTGCCGATGCCAACTATTATTACCAGCAGCGGTGGAATGCGCACGACCAGGAAGAAGCTCCGCTGGTGCGCGATTTGCTGGGCAATTATGAAGAGACGGAAGAGGTATGTACCCTTTTCGATATGTTCGGCCTGCGCCCTTTGCTGGACAAGCGGGTCATACTTCTTTCCAGTGGTGAATTGCGTAAATTTCAATTGACTAAGGCTTTACTTACCATGCCTCGGGTGCTGATTCTGGACAATCCCTTCATTGGCTTAGATGCTTCTGCCCGTGCTTTGTTGACCGATTTGCTGAATCGGCTTTCTACGCTCGGTTCGTTGCAACTGGTGCTGGTACTTTCTGTAGAGCGTGACATTCCGTCTTTTATCACTCATGTAGTTCCTGTCGGAGGAAAACGGGTGGGAGAGAAACTGCCCGCAGAAGTCTATCGGCAATGCAGCCGGGTATTACCGGAAACGGCAGACAGAGACCTTTTCAGGCGTATTGCAGAGTTGCCCTATAGGCATACGGATTATATGTCGGAAGAAGTGATACAGCTTAACCGGGTCAGTATCCGTTACGATGACCGTACTATTCTGAGAGATTTGGATTGGACTGTACATCGTGGAGAACATTGGGCATTGAGTGGAGAGAACGGAGCCGGAAAGTCTACTCTTCTCAGTCTTGTCTGTGCCGATAACCCTCAGTCGTATGCTTGTGATATCAGACTTTTCGGACGTCAGCGCGGTTCAGGGGAAAGCATTTGGGATATTAAGCGGCATATTGGTTATGTCAGCCCTGAAATGCACCGTGCTTATCAGAAAAACTTGCCGGCTGTGGATATTGTGGCCAGTGGTTTGCACGACAGCATCGGACTTTATCGCCGTCCTAAGGCAGACGAGCTGGATGTATGCCGGTGGTGGATGGATACGTTAGATGTCAGTGCTTTGCAGGACCGGCCATTTCTTTCTCTCAGCAGTGGAGAACAACGCCTTTGTCTGTTGGCACGTGCTTTTGTCAAAGACCCAGAGTTGCTTATTCTTGACGAACCTTTGCACGGTTTGGATAGTGGACGGCGTTGGTTGGCGCGTCAGGTTATTGAAGCCTTTTGTCGCAGACAAAACAAAACTTTGGTGATGGTGACACATTATGAAGAGGAATTACCGCCTTGCATCGACCATCGCTTGCATTTGGTACGTCAGCATTAGCTTTTCTTTTTATCTGGAAGTGAACGACAGACTTGATATGCCTTTTCTGATTTTTCTGTTGATTGAAGATACATTGCGTTTCAATTAGAATTCTTATCTTTGTCACCAGGAAAAAATGTTGAAATGAAGAAACAAATCGTTTGGTTGGACGCGGTCCGGCTGCTTGCTTTTTTCTTTTTGTTGTGCTGCCATGCTGCAGACCCTTTTTATGCTACGGCTACCTATGCCAATGCCGATGCGGGAGGTCCCGTAGACCCTGCCATGTTGACGTGGGGTGAGCGTTGGATGGCTTTTGTGCGCCCTTGCGTGCCGTTGTTTGTAATGATAACTGGAGCGTTGATGTTTCCTGTCCGTCAGTCGATGGGGGCATTTTACAAGAAACGCATCCTGCGTGTGCTGTGGCCCTTCCTGATTTGGTCTGTGCTCTACTACCTTTTTCCGTGGATTACGGGGTTGTTGGGGCTGGACAAGAGCATTGTCTATACGTGCTTCATCTGGGCAGAGAGCGACAGTCAGTCTTTCCAATCCAGTCTGGCCAATATCCTGCGCATTCCTTATACGTTCAGTTTCATTGCGCAGCACATGTGGTACATTTACATGCTGATAGGACTCTACCTCTATATGCCCATCTTCTCGGCTTGGGTGGAGCGTGCCACGAAACGGCAGATGCAGGTGGTTCTGGGCTTATGGGGACTCAGCACGTTCCTGCCTTACTTCCATCAGTTTGTCAGCACTTATGCTTTCGGTACCTGTACGTGGAACTCCTTTGGGCTTTTCTATTATTTTGCAGGTTTCAATGGCTATCTGCTATTGGGGCATTACCTGCGTTATCACGTCAACTGGAGTTGGAGCCGGACATGGCCCGTGGCACTGGTCTTGTTGGTAGCAGGCTTCCTGGTCACTTATCTGGGCTATGGCTACATCATGTCGCTGCCAGACAAGACGCCGGAGATGATAGAATTGTTCTGGACCTATAATACTATCAACGTGGCTTGCATGTCTACAGCTTGGTTCCTGCTGTTGAAGCACGTTTCTCTTCCGGCCGAATCGAAGGCTGGCAGAATGTTAGCCAACCTTACCTTCTGCGGTTTTGGCATTTACATGGTACATTATTTCTTTGTAGGGCTGTGTTACCAGATTATCCAGACGTTTGCCCTGCCCGTATGCTTGCGGATACCGGCCTCGGCCTTACTGATATTTGCTTTCTCGTGGATATTGGTGAGTGTGGTCAAGAAGGCTATGGGACGCAGGGCAGTGTACCTGATGGGCTGATGATTCAGCCATTCTTTTTTGCAGGGTGCCGGTAGACTCCACGTAACCGGTGCTGGAGCCGGGGAGGATGTATATGGAGAATGCAAAATCCCTAAAAATGGGTATTGTCGGATAATTTCAAGCCTTGTACTTTTGCAGAAACAAAATACATCGTTTGTTGCAAATGCAAGTGCTGAAAGAAGACATACGCAGCCGTGTATTGGCGGTTGCCAAGCTGCAATTCGGGCAGAAGGGATATTCTAAAACTACCATGCGCGAAATAGCCGGGCTGGCTGGTGTAGGGGTGGGTAATATCTACAATTACTTCGCAAACAAAGACGAACTGTTCTGTGAAGTAGTTCATCCGGTTTTATATGCGTTGGAGGCCATGCTGCAGGAACATCACGGCATACGGGGCGAGGACATTATGATGATGCGGTCGGAAAAGTATCTGAGAGCATGTATTGATGAATATGTTTCACTGGTTGACACGCACCGCGAACTGATGGAAATTCTGCTGTTCCGCTCACAGGGCTCTTCGTTGGAGCATTTTCGCGAAAACTATACTGACCGTTCTACGGAAGTGGTCAAGGCATGGTTCTCGTCCATGCAGCAGAGACATCCTGAAATCAACACGGCAGTTTCCGATTTCATTATCCACCTGCATACGGTATGGATGTTCACGATGTTTGAGGAACTGCTGATGCATTCAGTAGCCAGGCAGGAGATGGAAGCCATCTTGCATGACTATATTTTTTTTGAAATCCAGGGTTGGAGGGCAATCATTAAAATATGAGAGACAGACAACGGACATACAGACATACAGCCGCCATAGGACGGCTGGAAAGGAGGAAATCTTCACGGAGGTTCCCTCCTTTTTTTATGAACCATTCTGAATATTGTTCACTATTGCACTCCTTTCTCACGTTCGGCAAAGCAAGTAAAGCCACTTTGCTCTCACTCAATCGAAAGTTCACTATTAAATTGCAATACATACAATGAAACAGAAACATGAATTTAAAAACATTGTAGCGGAAACACTGCTTATTCCGCTATACATGAGAGCGAAAGAAAGCCGTCGTACCAATCCCATTCTGAATGACAAAGCTGCGGAACAGTTGGCAGACAGTCTGGAATACGATTATTCCCAATTCGACGGAGCAAGGCTGAGTGAAGTTGGGTGTGTGGTGCGCGGATGGTATTTCGACTGTGCCGTAAAACGGTTCATCAACATTCATTCCTGCCCGGTAGTTGTAAACGTAGGATGCGGATTGGATACCCGTTTCCAGCGAATAGGAAATGAGAAAGCAGTGTTTTATGACATGGATTTGCCGGAAGTCATTGCGTTACGCCGTGGGTTGATACCCGAACAGCCAGGCAATGTATATATCGCGGCTTCGCTGTTGGAAACCGAATGGATGGATGACTTGCGGCAGAAACATCCCGATGCGGATTTTATCTTTATTGTGGAGGGCGTGCTGATGTATTTTTACGAGAAGCAGGTAAGAGCTTTTCTGCACCACGTAGCAAGTCGTTTCGGAGGAGGTGAACTGTGGTTTGATGTGTGCGGTACGATGATGAGCCGGCACGGTGTAAAACCGGATTCACTCCGCCATCACGAAGCACAAATCCGGTCGGGATTGAGCAACGGACATTTGGTGGAGCAATGGGAGCCGGCCTTACAACTCATCGACCAAGCCAATTACATGAAGTTTTTCCGCTCACGCTGGGGATTCTTCTTTGGACAGGTATTAGGTCGCATCCCTTGGCTGTGCTATAAGTTCAGTTCGTTACTTGGATACAGAATCATCTCAAAATAGCATTTCACAATGAACAAGACAGAAAAAAAAGAAGGTCTGGCCCGGCTGTTTGAAATTGCGGGACAGAAGAAAGGGCTTTATGCTCATTTATGGGAAATACAGGAAAATAGTTCCGGTTGGAAATTGAGGTAAGTAAACCTTAGAGTTATGTGGCTAAAATGGCACTTTACGCTGCTAAAGTGCCATTTTACGTTGCCCGGATGCAGGTTGGCATTCTTCAGATGACTGGTGGTAGCGCTTCCTCTCCAGACAATAAGAGGGTGTCACTTTCAGTATTTTCTGATGCTCCAGATGTCCCTTTGCGGTGTATGATGTTGCGGTTATGCCTTTGCATCCGATGTTTCACACTCTCTATATAAGATTTTCTGCCTATATCCTTCACGCTTTCACGCTGTATTAATTTGTTGTATGTCAGATGATTGTTGTGAAACATGGCGGTTTCACGCATCTTTCACATCCTGCAATTGTGGTTTACGATATAAGAAAGCCGCTCGGATTGTGAGCGGCTTACTTGAAGAGTATGAATAGACTGGATTTATTCCTTTATGGAATTGAGGTCACGGAACAGTATTACGTATTGCGGCCAATAATGGAATATGCTGTAAACAATGCCTAAAATCAGTCCAATTGTCATTATCCAGAAGCCAATACGGTGAAAAGTCCATACGCTCGGCAAAAGAAGGGCGAAAAAGAAAACAAGACACATGCCGATGAATATTTCACCCGATAAAGTCAGCAACTTGATAGTTGCAGTTTTTGAAAAAAGTTGTTTGGGAGAGAGGACGGCTATGTTGATGCTCTTTAATTTGCGGTACAGATAAATGTACCATATTGCACCGATAGCGAGGAACGAAGACAGGTATATTTTCAGATAGAGAGGAAACGCGATTGGATTGATGTTGTAGATTGCCGCAGCCACAAATATAATAGCTAGTAAGAGCAAAGATGTATATGCCTTGCGGAATTCTTTTAGTATCTTGGTCTGCGCTGTTTTGGAGGCTGACACGTTTATCTTTATATCGGTGTTTGTCTTGGCGAGCACCTGCTCAAGCGTTGACATGCTTTTTTTAAGTTCGTTGAGTTTCATATTACATCTGTTTTGAAAGTTTGTCTTTAATACGGTGGATTTTAACTGCAACAGTATTGCGTTTAATGCCAAGTGTATCAGCTATTTCATTATACGAATACTCATCAAGCCAAAGGAGTATGATAGCTTTCTCCATATCTTCAAGTCTATTAATTAGTGAGTGCAGAACTTGAAGATTCTCCTTTTGCGCATCGTCATTCTCGGAAGAGAGGTCGAGCAGACCAAAATCAACCGATACGGTTTCTATGTTTGATTTTGACGAACGCAAGGCCATGAGTGCCGAATTTACTGCTACCCGATAAATCCATGTAGATATTTTGCTGTCACCTCGGAACTGTTTTAATCCCAGCCAGATGTTGACATAGATTTCTTGCCGAAGGTCATCAAACGGCAATTTGTCGGTAGCATAGAAATAGCTGACCTTGTTGATAATTCGGGAGTGCTGCTTTATGAGCGAGGCAAAATCCCTTTCGTTAGTTGGTGGGTCTGTCATACTTCGTTTTTTTTTATTTTGCCTCGTTAGATGCAGATTTAGCCCCGAAAGTTTCATAAACGCGATTTATTTTAGGTATTTTTTTTCTCTCTGCAAAAGTAGTAATAATCAGGTGAATACACACTCTCCATGAATGATATTTGAAGCTATTGTGCTTGTAGGTTCCTCGTTCTCTATTCACTTGGTGGATTGTTAGTCACCTAAATTCGTATTAGCCGACATTTTTACCTCAAGGCGTCCACCACCTACAAAAAAACACTTATCAACTATTAATATTTAGTTAAATATTACAGCTCAAACTCAAGTCTTTTCTAAACTTTTCATTCCCTCAAAGCAATTTTTTCACTCCCACTTTTCCTTAATTGATAGTTGTACCGTTATTTTCTCATGTGGCTGATATTCAGCGATAAAAGTCATTGAAAATCAATTCCACATGAACGATGATATGGCATCGTCCACTTTGTCGGGTTGGAAAAATATCTTCTCCGTATGGAACCCAACCGGAATATCCCTTGTTACTTCTGCCAGACGAGCATCCACAGCCTTGCCCACATCGGGCACAATGGCATCCTGCTCCACTGCCATGCAAATGGCCAACGCTGGTTTACCGTTCACGAAGAAACCGTTGCGTTGTGGTTCTGAATACTCCCGTTCCACACGGGCTATATCACCGATGCGCAACTGTTTACCGTCCAATGTCTTTATAAGCAGGTTGCGTATGTCTTCCTCGTCTTTTATATCCTCGTTCACATAGAGGGAGATGCGCTCATCGCCGCTTTTCCATCCTCACGGAAAGACCGTATCTTCGAACGTTTCATGCAACTGCTCAAGGAACATTATACTTCTGAGCGTAATATCGGTTTTTATGCTGACAAATTGTGCCTATCACCCAAGTACCTCTCGCAGATGGTGCTTGCCGCCAGCGGTCGTCATGTGAAAGATTGGGTGCAGGATTACGTTATACTGGAAGCAAAAGCCCTGCTGAGAAGCCGGCAGTACACGGTGCTGCAAGTAAGCGATATGTTGAATTTTCCCAACCAATCGTTCTTCGGGGTCTATTTCAAGAAAGCCGTAGGCTGTTCGCTATCGATGTATCAAAATATGGAGTAGCTGATTATTGTTTTTTGACCAACGGGATATAGGTTCAAGTTTGTAATAATGGGGAGTAAACAATTTCATATTTATATGTTCGAAATACAAACTTGTTCCTTCAGAGTGCCTTTCCCCTAATAAACTAGTTTGTTTTCAGGCGCTTAGAAGCCGACTTCCCAGCTATAGGGAGTCGGCTTCCAAAGTATAAACGTTTTTTCCGGAATGCCTAGGGTATGCCGTATCCATGAAAGATGCTCTGAACCCCTTGGTAAGAAATGCTATTTTCTCCTCATTTTCAGGGGAGAGTGGTAAACTGTAAGATGGCGTGAAATATCCTCGACAACAAATACTCTGATAAATCATTTTGCATACTTGCTTATTTGCTTCAGCTTGTTTTGTAGGGAGTTTAAAGGTGTGACGGTGAATCGGCATCCAATATCTTCATGGCAATGTCCAGATAGCGTGTCATGTCTACGGTGAAAGGTCCGCGGTAGACATCATGCCGTTTTCTTCCCAAGCGGACAACGATGGCCTGGCGTGAGGGGATGGCAAAGATGTATTGTCCCAACATTCCCCGGAGGCAAGGAATCTGCTCGCCCCGGTAAGGGAAGAGCCACGTCTGGAGTCCGTAATAGGAGAGAGAGTCCTTTCCCCACTGGTCGCGGAGGTAGGAAGCGGGGTGCATCAGTTCGTCCATATAGCCAGTTGACACCAATTGTTTTCCGTTCCAATTGCCATGGTGGAGCAAGAGCCGTCCGAAGCGGGCAGCATCGCGTGCTGTGGTGTGAAAGCAGCAGAAGGCTTTTTCATCGCCTCCTTCTTTGTCGAGCAGCCAGTAGGCATCACGTTCGGCCTGCATCGGTTTCCATAGTTTTTCTTCGGCGTATTTGCTTAAGGTCTGTCCCGTGGCTGCTTCGAGTGCGAATGCCAATAACTGGGTCTCGCCGCTGCGGTAGGAGAATTGCACGCCAGGTTCTTCTGTTACATCCAGATTAGTTACCAGTTTGTAGAGGTCGTTGCCATAGTATCCGTGAGTGGTGACGGAGAAGAGCGAGGCATAGGCTTCGTCCCATGCCATGCCCCCGCTCATGGTCAGGAGGTGGCGCAGGGTGACATCGGCCTGGCGCCCTTGGGTATAGGTAGGTATATAGCTCGATACAAGATCATCGAGGCTTTGTATTTTTCCTTCATCGAGGGCAATGCCAGTGAGCAGGCCAACGATAGTTTTGGTGGCAGAATAAAGGTTAGAGGTCAGGGTGTCGTTCCACCCATCGCGGTACGATTCGAATAGAATGCTATCATGACGGATGACAAGGAAGGAGAGGGTGTGCAGTGAGTCGAGGTAGGCAGCATCATCCGCGGTGAGTCGGTATTGATTGTATTGCCTGTCGTGGGGCCAGTACCAGATGTTGGCAGAATTATGGCGCACGGTGTCGCGGTGGAAAGTCTCTAAATCGTCTACGACAGGCCTCAGGTGGATAAGTGCCTGGCGGGCGTAGTAGGGCAAGGAGAAGTAGGTGATACCCCCTATCACCAGCAAGGAGAGGCAAATGTAGATTGTGCGTTTCACTTGTCAAATAAAGAATTAAGAACGGAGCATGATGAACAAACAAACGAAGAATGAAGAACCGCAGCCGGATGGATGGCCTGCAAATTCTTCATTCTTCATTGTCAGTTCTTCATTTAATAGGCAAAAAGCGGATAGTTCTTCATCGTTTCGTTGACGCGGGCACGGACTTGTGCAATGACTTGCTCGTTGTCTACGTTGCTGAGGACTGTTTCAATCATCTCGGCAATTTCCAGCATGAGGTCTTCCTTGGCGCCGCGTGTGGTGATGGCAGGCGTGCCCAGGCGGATACCCGATGTTTGGAAAGCCGAACGGGTGTCGAATGGCACCATATTCTTGTTCACCGTGATGTCGGCTGATACGAGCGCCTTTTCTGCCACCTTACCCGTCAGGTCAGGATATTTCGTGCGGAGATCCACCAGCATCGAGTGATTGTCCGTACCTCCGCTGACGATGCTGAATCCACGGTTGATGAGTGCTTGAGCCAATACAGCGGCATTCTTCTTCACTTGCGTGGCATATTCTTTCCACTCCGGTTGCAGAATCTCGTTGAAAGCTACAGCTTTGGCTGCGATGACATGTTCCAGCGGTCCGCCTTGTATGCCGGGGAAGACAGCAGAGTCGAGCAGTTGCGACATCATCTTCACCTCACCCTTTGGTGTCTTCTTGCCCCAAGGATTGGGGAAGTCTTTGCCCATCAGGATAATGCCTCCGCGGGGTCCGCGCAGTGTCTTGTGGGTGGTAGAAGTGACGATGTGGGCATATTTCACCGGGTTGTCTAATAGGCCGGCAGCAATAAGTCCGGCCGGGTGAGCCATGTCAATCATAAGGATGGCGCCCACCTTATCGGCAATGTCGCGCATACGTTGGTAATCCCATTCGCGGGAGTAAGCCGAACCTCCACCGATAATCATCTTGGGGCGTTCGCGCAAGGCGATTTCCTCCATCTGGTCATAATCTACACGGCCTGTTTCCTTGTTCAGATTGTATTCGCAAGGCGTGTAGAGAATGCCGGAAGTGTTGACATGAGAGCCGTGCGACAAGTGTCCGCCGTGAGCCAGGTTGAGGCCCATGAACTTGTCTCCCGGGTTGAGTACAGCCAGGAAAACGGCAGCATTGGCCTGTGCGCCCGAGTGGGGTTGTACGTTGGCCCATTCGGCGCCAAATATCTGCTTAATACGTTCGATGGCCAAGCGTTCGCTTTCGTCCACCACTTCGCATCCGCCGTAGTAGCGTTTGCTGGGATAGCCTTCGGCATATTTGTTGGTCAGGCAGGAGCCCATGGCCTGCATTACTTCGTCGCTTACAAAGTTCTCGGAGGCAATCAGTTCGATGCCCTTTAACTGACGTTGGTGTTCTCTTTCGATGATGTCGAAAATCAGGTCGTCTCTTTTCATTTGTATGGATATTAAATGAATAATTTAACAATAAACAGTAGCGGGCAGCAGGTGCAGACTGTAAGAGTCTGTCATCCGTAGCTGTAGGGTTTTGCCCCGCTAATTTTTCTTTTCCGCTTCGTTTGCAAAGGTAGGATAAATTAATGAATTCCGGGAAAGAATCGGCGGGAATTTATGCCATTAAAAGAATACCCCCAGCGAGAAACTCAGTATGTTGTCGCGTCGGCGGAAGCGGATGGTATTATCTGTTTCGCTTTCATCCGACGGTTGGCAAGTTACTCCTTTGGACATGTCAAGCAAACCGATGTCGTAGCGGAAGTCGAAAAATATGCGTGATATTGTGACGGCCACGCCCAATGTAAAACTCAGATTGAGCGGCCGAAGTTCTTCGTGGATGTTGGTCTGGTCGAAGTTTCTGAATGTGACGTCACTTTTGTCCCGCCAGATATATCGTATTTTAGGACCTCCGAACGCCGACATGGCGTAGGGGCCCGTCTTGATAAAATTATACCCATAGATGACAGGTATGTCGATGCTGTGTATCTTCGACTCAATGGAAGCCGTTGTGGTTGCAACGGACCCGGCTGCACTGGGTAGTCCGGGTTTGTTGAATGACACGTCACACTGGTTGACGTTGTACGAAACTTCAGGTTGCAGGAAATGCTTGCCGAAGTTGATGCGCATAAACAACGAAGCGAAATACCCCACTTTGTAGTTGTTTTGCACCTGCTCGACAGGCGTACCGCCTATACTGAAGTCATTCAGCAGCGAGAGAGCAGCGGTGAAGCCCGCTTTTGCGCCGAAGTTGGCGGTGACGGGTTGTTCTTCTTTTTTCCCGTCATTTCCCGGCTTCGTTTGCCCCCACAGGAGAGGAGAGCATAACAGGAGCAGGCAGAGGTTTAACAGAAATAGTGAGGTGCGCATGGGGTTAACGGTCTTTTTTCTTTTCTACCGACCAGCCAAATTTACCGATACGGCTGCCCAGTTCGTAATAATTGCCGTGTACGTAAACCAACGGGTGACTTTCGGACAATTCAAACTTGCCAGTATCTGGGCTGAGGTATCGTTCGTCGGCGCGCACGTTTACCACGTCGGCTATGAACATATCGTGCGAACCGAGCGAAAGGATTTCCTTGACGCGGCATTCAATACACAACGGAGATTCTTCCACTAAGGGGGCACTGACCACGGTGCATCGGCCAGGGGTGAGCCCCATTTCATGGAACTTGTTGTAGTCTCGTCCGGAGCGCACGCCGCACCAGTCAGTGGCCCGTGCCATGTCGGTGGTGGTGAGGTTGATGACGAACTCCATGCGTCGCCGGATGATGTCGTAGGAATGGCGTTCGGGGCGCACGGAGATGTAGCACATCGGCGGGTTGGTGCATAACGTGCCTGTCCATGCCACGGTCAGGAGGTTATACTCGTCGGGTGTACTTCCACAACTCACCAGAACGGCGGGCAGGGGGTATATCATGGTGCCTGGTTTCCAGTCTTGTTTCATAGCAGCGTGATGTCCTTCCTTTCCTGTTCCTTTTCGCAATAGTGGCACCGGATGATGCACTTGTCTTTGTCGATGACGTGGAAGCGCGTAGGCATAGGTTCATTATTGGTGATGCACTGTGGGTTGGCACACTTCACAATGCCGATGAGTTCGTCTGGCAAGGTGAGCTCGCGTTTTTCCACTACCTCATAATTACGGATAATGTTCAGTTTGACGTTGGGAGCTACGACAGCTATACGGTTTATCTCGTCATCCGTGAAGAACTTGTCGGCAATTTTGATGATGCCCTTTTTGCCCAGTTTCTTGCTTTGTAGGTTGAAACCGATAGTGATGTTGTTGCTCATGTGCTCCAAGCCGAGGAGAGACACCACGGTGAAAAGTTTCTCGGAGGGTATGTGGTCAATGACAGTGCCGTTCTCCAGTGCGGCTACCTGTAGTTCTTTCTTGTCGTTCATAAGAGTCTAAATTAAATGAAGTATGATGAATGAAGAATCAAATAAAATGAAGAATGAAGAATATCGTGCGAAATGAAGAAATTCTCTGCGCGGATAGCTTCCGATGCCACGCACCGATTCTTCATTCTTCATGATGAGTCTTTTATTGGATAGTGTCCCGTCGCACGTCGTCGAGTGTGATGCCCAGTACGTCGCACAAGATAGCCTGTCGCGCATAGAGGCCGTTTTGCGCTTGCTGGAAGTAATAAGCCTGCGGGGTTTCGTCTACGTCGTAGGCGATTTCGTTCACGCGGGGAAGCGGGTGTAAGATGCGCAGGTTGGGGCGTGTATGGCCCAGCATTTTGGCGCGGAGGATGTAGACATTTTTCACACGCTCGTACTCCATCAGGTCGGTAAAGCGTTCGCGTTGCACGCGCGTCATGTAGAGGATGTCTGCCCGGTTGATGGTCTCTTCGGTAAAGTCCGTGTGTTCCTCAAAGCGGATGCCATGCTCACGGCAATAGATTTTGTATTCCTCGGGCATTTGCAATTCCTTGGGCGCGATGAAGTGGAACGTAGGGTTGAAGTGGCGCATGGCCATCAGCAGGGAGTGGACGGTTCGTCCGTATTTCAGGTCGCCTACCAGGCAAATGTCGAGGTTCTCCAGCGTGCCCTGCGTCTTGTAGATAGAATAGAGGTCCAGCATGGTTTGCGAGGGGTGCTGGTTAGCTCCGTCGCCGGCGTTGACGATAGGTACGTTGGTCACCTCGCTGGCGTAGCGTGCGGCCCCTTCAAGATAGTGTCGCATAACGATGATGTCGGCATAATTGCTTACCATCTTGATGGTGTCTTTCAGTGTTTCGCCCTTCGACGAGCTGGTGGCCTTGGGGTCGGTAAAGCCGATAACACGGGCGCCCAAGCGGTTGGCGGCTGTCTCGAAGCTGAGGCGCGTGCGAGTGGAGGGTTCGAAAAATAGGGTGGCTACGACCCGCCCGTCCAGCAGATGGCGGTTGGGGCGTGCTTCAAATTCCTTGGCCATGTCCAGCATGTAGAGGATTTTCTCTTTGCTGTGTTTGGCGATGGTGACTAAACTTCTGTTTTCCATATTGTTGGTGTGATTGTCTTTTTTCGAGAGCGTAAAGGTACGTATTTCCTTTGGAATATGGAAATTTTTTGGCGGGAATTGGTGTGTTGGGGCAAGGAAAATCCTTCCTTTTGCAAAGCCTTGGCCATGAGCAGACAAAGTCTCGGATTAAAGCTCGAAATGTCTTGTCTTTCTTTTCACCATCATCCCACGATAGTTGGTCTTTTGCTTTCACACATCGGTTTCTTCTGTACTATAGATATATGTGTTGGTGATGCTTCTTTGCTGTCGTTCCAAGCATGGTCGGGGGAGCGATGTGTTACCGGGATGTTTCAGATGTGTGATGCCGGAGGGGGGTGCTCTGTTCCTGATGTGCCGATGCTTTCCTCTGTTCTTTCTTATACTTTGGGAGCGGCTTCCTTATAGCTTGGAAGCAGACTGCATCTATATAAGAAGCAAACAGCCGGATGTGCGGGCGCTTAAATCGCCATTCCCGTTTTGGGTATTCAGAAAATAGTTTGTATCTTTGTCCGGTTAAAAACAACAATGACAGACAATGATAAAGAAAATCATACTGACCCTCTGGATATTCCTCGCTCTGTGCGTCTTGGCGTGCGTGGTGCTTTTTTATTCTATCTCAAAAGGATGGATAGGATATATGCCTCCGGTGGAAGACCTGGAGAACCCTAACTATAAGTTTGCTACGGAAGTCCTGTCTGCCGACGGAAAGGTGCTGGGCACTTACTCTTACAGCAAGGAAAACCGCGTCTATGTGGGCTACGACGAGTTGTCTCCCAATCTCATTCATGCTCTTATTGCTACGGAAGATGTGCGTTTCGCCCGTCATTCGGGCATTGATGCCAAGGCTCTGTTCCGCGCCATCTTCAAGCGTGGTATCCTGATGCAGAAAAACGCCGGTGGGGGTAGTACCATCACCCAGCAACTTTCCAAGCAGCTTTATTCGCCCAGTGCGGACAACGTGATGGAACGCCTCTTTCAGAAACCTATCGAGTGGGTTATTGCCGTCAAGCTGGAGCGCTACTACACCAAGGAGGAAATCCTTACGATGTATCTCAACAAGTTTGACTTTCTTAACAACGCCGTGGGCATCAAAACCGCTGCACATACTTACTTCGGTTGCCTGCCACGCGACCTGAAGACTGAAGAGGCTGCCACGCTGGTGGGCATGTGCAAGAACCCTTCGCTTTACAACCCTTTGCGCCGCAAGGAACAGACGCGCGGACGCCGCAATGTGGTGCTCGACCAGATGCGCAAGGCCGGATTCCTCACTCAGGCCGAGTGTGATTCGCTCCAGGCTTTGCCCCTCACGTTGCACTACAACCGGGTAGACCACAAAGAAGGCCTGGCCACTTACTTCCGCGAATACCTGCGTGGCGTGATGACAGCCAAGAAACCCGACCGTGCCAATTACCGGGGATGGCAGCGGCAACAGTTTTATGAAGATTCCATCGACTGGGAAACCAATCCCCTCTATGGCTGGTGCAACAAAAACCTGAAGAAAGACGGCAAGCCCTATAATCTCTATACAGACGGGTTGAAAATCCATACTACCATCGACTCGCGCATGCAACAGTATGCAGAAGAGGCCGTCAGTGAGCACCTTAGCGAGATGCAGGGATATTTCTTCCGTGACAAGAAGAAATCGAAGACTGCACCATATACCAGGAATCTTACCCCGGAGCAGGTGGACGAAATACTGAACCGCGCCATGCGGCAATCCGACCGCTATCGTACGATGAAGAAGCTGGGTAAGAGTGAAGAGGAAATCAAGAAGGCCTTCAATACCCCGCAGGAAATGTCTGTTTTCACCTGGGAGAACAACGCTCAGGTGAAGGATACCGTGCTGACACCGATGGACTCCATATGTTACTACAAGTATTTCCTGCGTGCAGGCTTTATGTCTATGGATCCACACAACGGACATGTCAAAGCCTATGTCGGCGGACCTAACTATCATTATTTCCAGTATGACATGGCCATGGTGGGCCGCCGCCAGATAGGTTCTACGGTGAAACCCTATGTCTATACCTTGGCTATGGAGAACGGATTCTCGCCCTGTGATGAAGTGCGGCACGTGCAATATACGCTGATGGATGAAAATGGCATACCTTGGACACCCCGTAATGCCAATCATAAACGCTTGGGCGAGATGGTCACCCTGAAGTGGGGCTTGGCCAATTCCGACAACTGGATAACCGCTTACCTGATGAGCAAGCTCAATCCATACGAACTGAAGCGCCTGCTCCACAACTTCGGTCTCCGCAACCAAGACATCTTCCCTTCTGTTTCCCTCTGCCTTGGTCCTTGCGAGGTGTCTGTAGGCGAAATGGTGAGTGCCTATACGGCCTTTCCCAACAAAGGTATCCGCGTGGCGCCCCTGTTTGTTACCCACATCGAGGATAGCGAAGGTAACGTAGTGGCTACTTTTGCGCCCGATATGCAGGAAGTTATCAGTGTTTCCAGTGCCTACAAGATGCTTGTCATGCTCCGCGCCGTTATTAACGAGGGGACCGGAGGGCGTGTCCGCCGCTATGGCATCAAAGCTGATATGGGGGGCAAGACGGGTACGACCAATGCTCACTCCGACGGATGGTTCATGGGATTCACCCCCTCGCTGGTGTCCGGGTGCTGGTTTGGCGGCGAAGACCGCGACATCCATTTCGACACCATGCTGCATGGCCAGGGCGCTTCGACGGCTCTGCCTATCTGGACGAAGTTTATGAACAAGGTCTTTGCCGACAAGAGTCTGGGATATGACGAGAACGAAACTTTCCAGCTCCCGCCCGATTACGACCCTTGTGCGGACGATGTGGCTGGCAAGAATCTTTTCGAGGGCGATGAACCTGTAGAGGGGTTGGATGAGTTTTTCGAATAAGAATACCGTTGCGAAGGAAAATGATTTATACAGTTTGCATAGGAAGCAACGAGCAGCGGCATGTCAACTTGGCATTTGCCCGCAAGCGGTTGTCGGAGTGCTTTCCGGGTATCCGCTTTTCGCATGAAGTCGATACCTTGCCGCTGAACCTGCAACGTGCCTCTCTCTTTGCCAACCAGGTGGCTCGTTTTGAATCGGAAATGAATCCAGCTGATGTATCTTCCTTCCTGAAGAGCATCGAGCGCGAAGCTGGGTCGACGCGCCAGGAGCGCGCAGGCGAAATCATCCGCCTGGATGTGGATTTGCTCTCGTGTGACGGTCAGGTGTATAAACCGCAAGATTGGGGGAGGACGTATGTGAAACAAGGTATTGAGGAATTGGATAAAATAATGTAATGGCATGTTGGAAATGTTGATAACTGTAGGAGATACTATATATGAGTTGTGGATCAGTACGGGATTGGATCAATGGAATGTATTGGTCATCCTTAGCTTCCTGGTCTCAGTAGGCTCTTTATGGTATTCGTGGAAAACGGTGAAAGGCGTAGAACGCATAGACAAGGAATGTCAGCGGCGCTTGCTGATGGATATTATCCGTCACTTGTATCGCAATAAGGTCTGTACATTAGCCATGCAGATGAAGTTTGAGAAAGCTCCCGGTACATATCCTTCGGAAGAACATTTCCTGAAATTGCAGTTATTGCCAAAGGATTTGTATCTGGAACAGTTTTATAAAGAACCTGCCAAGTTTGACCTGTTGCATGAACTGGAGATGCTTTTCCGCAATTATAATACGGAGATAGAAGTTGCTATGAAGCACATTGCGGATCCGTTGATTGATGATGCGACCAAGCGGCGCGATTTTGGAACCCTGCGTTTTAAACCAGATTATTTGTCTTTTGAGATATTGAAAGTCATGAACCATATCTGGAAAGATAGAAAGCAAGGCACAGAGGGAATATTGGATTCCAACAAAGATTTGTCTACGAAAAATGCTGTTGATATGGCTGAAATAATCCGGGAGAAACAGGAGAAAAATAAAAGGAACAATGCGCGGGTAGAGAATTGGGGAGAAATAGATAAAAGGTTATTAGAATCAGATAAAGAGACGGATAAATTTTATATTCCCTTATTCAGTAATGATTCTGATTATGACACACGGTTGGAAGAAGATGTGCGTATCGAATGCGGATGCAATGCCAAGGGGGAAGAAAAAATTCACATGATCTCATTCGGAACAAGGCCATGAGCAGTATTTTAGACAGAACTACCCCACCGGATATTCAGGCTCCCGCATCTTTCGTGGTGCGTGAACCCCTTCGCTACGATATGCCCAACGGTATTCCTGTATATGTGTTGAATGCCGGTGAGAGTGATGTGGTGCGCATTGATTTGTTGTTTGAAGGCGGGCGTTGGCATCAGGAGCAACCTTTGCAGGCACTTTTTACCAACCGTATGCTGCGCGAAGGCACCGACCGTTTCTCTTCCGATGAGATAGCCAGAAGACTTGATTATTACGGTGCCTGGCTGGAGTTGGCTTGTGCTGCCGAATATACCTATCTTACTCTTTATTCATTGGGCAAATATCTGCCGCAGACGCTTGATGTGCTGGAATCTATTGTTAAGGAGCCTCTTTTCCCGCAGAAAGAGTTCGAGGTGGTGCTGGAAACTAATCTCCGGCAATTTCAGGTCAACTCTTCTAAAGCCGATACCCAGGCCAGCCGCAGACTGATGCACGTGCTTTTCGGCTCTGCCCATCCTCTGGGACACCAACTTTGTGAAGACGATTACCGCCGTATTTGCCCCGATGTATTGAGGAGTTTTTACAGACGCTATTATCATAGTTCCAATTGTACGGTTTATCTGGCTGGGCGCATAGATGAACATTGCCTGCGGTTGGTAGAGGAACGTTTTGGTGCCAAACCTTTCGGAGTCGGTTTTAAGCGTGCTGGGCATCTGGAGTTTCAACCCGTTTCCGCTACCGGGTCGGACTTCTTTATCGAACGTAAAGGGGCGGCCCAGAGCGCTGTACGCATGGGGGCATTGTCGCTGAGCCAGCACCATCCCGACTATTTGAAGTTCCGTGTCTTGCTGACTCTCTTCGGCGGGTATTTCGGAAGCCGTCTTATGTCTAACATACGCGAAGACAAAGGATATACTTATGGTATTTCTGCCGGACTTTTGCCTTATATCGGCGAGGGAGTCCTGAATATTGCTGCCGATACGGCGTGTGAGTATGTGCGACCTCTGGTGCATGAAGTCTATGCTGAGATGGATCGTTTGCAGACGGAACTGGTGTCAGACGACGAACTTACACGGGTACGCCATTATATGTTGGGAGACACATGCCGCAGTTATGAGTCGGTATTTTCTCTGTCCGATGCCTGGATTTTCCTTCAGGTTTCCGGCCTCCGCAGGTCTTATTTTGCTGAGGTCGCTCAAGCTATAAACACGGTAACTCCCTCGGAACTGCGTGATTTGGCGCAGAAGTATTTATGTAAAGAAACTTTAAAAGTCGTGGTGTGTGGAGAAAAAAATCCCTAAAAGGAGAGGTTCCATCCCGATTATTGAGGATAAGTTGTAACTTTGTCCTCGCAAATTTCGTCTATTGAGAAGATATACCGGAAAAAGCTTGAATTTCATTGATTATGAGAAAAATTTATATATTGGCGTTTACCCTCACTTGTTTGTGTGCGGCTCAATCCCCCTTGCAGGCGCAGGAAAAGGAAGGTTTTTGGGGAAAACTGAAAGGAGTTTTTTCATCCGAAATTCGGATTGGTTCATATACGTTTAAAGACGGCTCGGTTTATACCGGTGAGATGAAAGGTCGCAGGCCTAATGGCAAAGGAAAGACTGTTTTTAAAAACGGCGATGTCTACGAAGGCGAGTATGTCAAAGGCAAGCGTCAAGGGCATGGCGTTTATACTTTTGCCGATGGTGAACGTTATGATGGAGACTGGTATCAGGACCAGCAGCATGGTCATGGCATTTTCTACTTTATGAATAACAACCGCTATGACGGTATGTGGTATCAGGACTTCCAGAGCGGTGAGGGTGTCATGTATTATTATAATGGTGATATTTACAAAGGCAATTGGTTGAATGATAAACGTGAAGGGCAGGGTACTTATACATGGAAAAACGGTTCTGAATATGTAGGTACCTGGAAAAACGACAAGAAAGAGGGCAAGGGAGTCCTTGTTTGGAATGACTCGAGCAAATATGACGGAGAGTGGAAAGCTGATGTTCGCAATGGACAAGGCACGTTTGAATACGCCAATGGTGACAAATATGTGGGCCGTTGGGTAAATGACATACAAGATGGAAAAGGCATCTATTTCTTCCATACGGGAGAACGTTATGAGGGTGATTATGTGCAGGGAGAGCGTACGGGCGAAGGAATTTACTATTATGCCAACGGCGACAAGTATGTGGGGCATTTTGAGAATGGCTTGAAGGAAGGTTACGGAACCTTTACATGGGCCAATGGAGCCGTGTACGAAGGTGACTGGAAAAACAACTTGCGCGAAGGACAGGGCACATACCGCTGGAGTGCCGGCGATTCTTACGAAGGAGAATGGAAAGACGACAAGTTCAACGGGCAGGGCATTCTGAAGATGGCTGACGGATCGGAATACCGCGGTGGATTTGTAGATGGAGCGGAAGAAGGAAGCGGCGTGCAGACCAGCAAAGACGGAGGCCGTTACGAAGGTTTCTTTAAGCAGGGAAAGAAAGACGGGCCTTTTGTGGAAACAGATAAGTACGGGCGTATTACACGGAAGGGTACTTATAAGATGGGGCGTATCTCGTCTGTGGAATAACTTCGGTTTTGCCAATCCATAAAAAAGGGCGCATCACGAAAGAATGATGCGCCCTTTTTTATGTTAGGATTCTATGTCAGATAATGTATTGTGAACTGATTGATTCGTTGTTCATCACACGACGGATGGTTTCTGCAAACATAGCTGCAATGCTCAGTTGTTTTACTTTGTCGCATTTCTTGGAGTAGGGAATGCTGTCTGTGAAAACCATTTCTGTCAAAGCCGATTCTTGAATGCGGAACGAAGCGGGGTCGGACATTACGCAATGGCTGGCAATGGCGCGTACCGAGCGTGCTCCGGCTTCCATCATGATGTTGGCTGCCTTGGTGATAGTACCGGCAGTGTCTACAATGTCATCGATGAGCACAACATTCTTGTCTTGTACGTCACCGATGATTTGCATACTGGCCACCACATTGGCTTTCTCGCGCGTTTTGTTGCAGAGTACCAGAGGTACATCCAGATACTTTGAGAATGTGCTGGCACGTTTCGAGCCGCCCACGTCGGGGGTGGCGATGACCAGATTCTCCAGATTCAGTGACTGGATGTAGGGCAGGAACACTGCCGAAGCGTAGAGGTGGTCAACGGGGATGTTGAAGAATCCCTGGATCTGGTCGGCATGCAAATCCATCGTGATGAGTCGGTCGATGCCGGCTACTGAAAGCAGATCGGCCACCAGCTTGGCACCGATGGATACGCGCGGTTTGTCTTTGCGGTCCTGGCGTGCCCAACCGAAGTAGGGGATAACGGCTACGATGCTCTTGGCTGATGCTCGCTTGGCGGCATCAATCATCAGGAGCAACTCCATAAGATTGTCCGAGTTGGGGAAAGTGGACTGTACCAGAAAGACGTGTCGTCCGCGGATAGACTCTTCGTAAGACACGGCAAACTCGCCGTCGGCGAAGTGGGTGATGTTCATCTTGCCCAACGGACAGTTGAGGTGATTGCAGATTTTCTCTGCCAGGTATCTCGAGTTGGTGCCCGAGAAGACCATGAAAGGTGCTTTTTCGCTCATTGTGTAGTAGATAGTATGTAACCTAAATTGTAAATATGATGCAAAGGTATGAATTTCTTGTTACATGGAGCAGGCTTCTTGTATAAAAAATATGCCCTTCTCCGTATTTTCCGGCAGGAGATGGATGTAAGGCCATTGGTGCATGGTGTGCCGCTCTTAAGCAGAAAGTTCTGGGGGCTTTGAGCTGGCATCAGTTTGCCAGGGGAGTTCGCGCTTGCATAACAAGGTAATAAGATGTGGCAAATATGCAGGTTTTTTCCTTTCATGTTCAACTTCTTCTTTCTAAAAGTTTGTCTGTATCAGGAAATATATGTACTTTTGGGCAAATTTCATCCTATAAACATTGTACAACATCATGATGACACAAGAAGACAAAGACTTGCTGGCCCAGAAAGGTATCAGCGAGGCACAGATTGCTGAGCAGTTGGCCTGCTTTGAGAAGGGATTTCCCTATCTGAAACTTTATGCTGCCGCTTCCGTGGACAACGGAATCCTGGCTCCCGACGCCGACGAGCAGAAGAAGTATTTGGATGCGTGGGAGGCTTATACACAGACGGATAAGACGGTGGTGAAGTTTGTGCCTGCCTCGGGTGCAGCCAGCCGCATGTTTAAGAATCTGTTCGAGTTTCTGGGAGCGGATTATGACGTTCCTACTACTGACTTTGAGAAGAAGTTCTTCGACCGTATCACGGACTTTGCTTTCTACCAAGATCTGGATGCTGCCTGCCAGAAGGCTGAGGGTAAGAATATAGCTTCGTTGGTGGCCGACGGTAACTACAAGGCAGTGGTGGCTGCCTTGCTTCAAGCGGCAGGACTGAACTATGGTGCTCTGCCCAAGGGACTGCTGAAGTTCCACAAATATGAAGATGGCAACCGTACTCCTGTGGAAGAGCATCTGGTGGAAGGCGCCCTTTATGCTGCCAACAAGAACGGCAAGGTGAACGTGCACTTTACGGTATCGCCCGAACACCGTCCCTTGTTTAAGGCATTGGTGGATGAGAAAGCCGCTATCTATGCCAAACATTACGGGGTGGACTATAATATCTCCTTCTCCGAGCAGAAACCCAGTACCGATACTATTGCCGCAGACATGAATAACCAGCCTTTCCGCGACAATGGCAAGCTGCTCTTCCGTCCGGGCGGACACGGCGCTCTGATAGAGAACCTGAACGACTTGGATGCAGACGTCATCTTCATCAAGAACATTGACAATGTGGTGCCCGACAAGCTGAAGGGTGACACGGTGCTCTACAAGAAGGTTATTGCCGGTGTGCTGGTAGGTCTCCAGCAGCAGGCTTTTGCCTACCTCCAGTTGCTGGACAGGGGTAAGTACACCCACGAGCAGGTGTTGGAAATCCTTCAGTTCCTTCAGAAGAAACTTCACTGCAAGAATCCAGAGGTGAAGAATCTGGAAGATGCCGAGCTGGTCATCTACCTGAAGAAGAAACTGAACCGTCCGATGCGTGTCTGCGGTATGGTAAAGAATGTAGGCGAACCCGGTGGAGGTCCGTTCCTGGCTTATAATGCTGACGGCACAATCTCATTGCAGATACTGGAAAGCTCGCAGATAGACATGAACGACCCTCAGAAGAAGGAAATGTTCGAGAAAGGCACGCATTTCAATCCGGTAGATTTGGTTTGTGCAGTGCGCGACTATAAGGGACATAAGTTCGACCTGACCCGCTATGTAGACAAAGCCACAGGCTTTATCTCGCGGAAGTCGAAAAATGGCAAAGACTTGAAGGCGCTTGAGTTGCCTGGTTTGTGGAACGGGGCAATGAGCGATTGGAATACCGTCTTTGTTGAAGTGCCCCTCAGCACTTTCAATCCGGTGAAGACCGTGAATGATTTGTTGCGCGAACAACATCAGTAAGAATAATCCAATTGAAGTAACCGGAGAGGGTATCTGCCTTTTTCGGTTACTTTTTTGTCGTATTCATAACTCAATTAGTATGAAGAAAATCTTGTTGTTAGGCTCAGGAGAACTGGGCAAGGAATTTGTTATAGCCGCCCAGCGTCTGGGACAGTATGTCATAGCGTGCGATTCATACGAAGGGGCGCCGGCTATGCAGGTGGCCGACGAGTGTGAAGTGTTCAGTATGCTCGATGGTGAGGCACTTGAACGGGCGGTCCGTAAGTATCGTCCCGATATTATTGTGCCGGAAATTGAAGCTATCCGTACTGAGCGGTTGTATGATTTTGAGCAGGAAGGCATACAGGTGGTTCCCAGTGCACGTGCCGTTAACTTCACGATGAACCGTAAGGCTATCCGTGATTTGGCAGCCAAGGAACTGGGGTTGAAAACGGCACGCTATTTTTACGCCAAGTCGTTGGAGGAATTGACGGAAGCTGCCGGGAAAATAGGCTATCCTTGTGTGGTGAAGCCTTTGATGTCGTCATCCGGCAAAGGACAGTCTGTAGTGAAAGGTCCTGAGGATTTGGCTTATGCATGGGAATACGGATGTAGTGGTAGCCGGGGTGACATCAAAGAGTTGATTGTGGAAGAATTCATCCGGTTCGACAGCGAAATCACGTTGCTGACAGTGACACAGAAGGAGGGGCCTACTCTGTTTTGTCCTCCCATTGGGCATGTACAGAAGAATGGCGATTATCGGGAGAGTTTCCAGCCTGCACGTATCGATCCTGCCCATCTGAAGGAAGCGCAAGACATGGCAGAGAAAGTGACCCGCGCCTTGACCGGTGCAGGGTTGTGGGGAGTGGAATTTTTCTTGAGCCATGAACATGGAGTGTACTTCTCCGAGCTATCTCCCCGTCCGCACGATACTGGCATGGTAACGTTGGCTGGTACTCAGAACCTGAATGAGTTTGAACTTCACCTGCAAGCTGTGTTAGGTTTGCCTATCCCGGGCATTAAACTGGAGCGTATGGGAGCCAGTGCCGTTATACTGTCTGGCATTTCCAGTCAGAAAACTCCCAATTACCGCGGCGTAGAAGAAGTGTTGAAGGAAGAAGATACGTATTTGCGCATTTTCGGTAAGCCGACTACCCGTTTGAATCGGCGTATGGGCGTAGTGCTGTGCTATGCGCCGGCAAGTGGCAATCTTGATGCCCTCCGGGATAAGGCCAAGAGACTGGCCGATAAGGTAGAGGTGTATTAAGAGAAGTGACGATAAAATGACGACACCGATGTAAGAATGCGGAGTGCTTTTCCCGCCTTTTTGCATCGGTGTGTCTTTATGTTTTTGTTATGATAATTCTCCCTGATAAACGAAAACCCCTTTTCCAAAGTCCATTTCCGGTAACTCGGTTCCTGCTTTGAATAATCCGAAAACCGATGAACCGGAGCCGCTCATCGAAGCGTATACCGCTCCCAGGCGGTACATTTCCTGCTTGATTTCGGCAATAGGCGGAAATTGCGGAAAGACACTTTCTTCGAAATCGTTGGCCAGATAGTTTTTCCATTCCTCTACGGGAAGGCGTATGATGTCTTTCGGAGAGGTCGTGGTTCGCCGGGGAGTGATCCGGGCAAAGGCTTCGCGCGTGGAGACAAAAATATCAGGTTTGACGAGGCAAATCCGGTAGCCTGCCAGTGAGAGTTCGATGGGCGAAAAGATGTTGCCTATGCCTTGGGCAAAGGTAGGGCGGTTGCGAATGAAAAAAGCACAGTCGGCTCCGAGACGGGTGGCATAGGTCTCAAGTTCGTTTTCTGTTATTCCCAACTCAAACACCTCATTTAGCATCTTCAACATGAAAGCTGCATCTGCCGATCCACCGCCTAATCCGGCTCCCGAAGGAATGTGTTTGCTCAAATACACCTCTGTTGGAGGCAAATCAAAATCGGCATTCAGCAGGTGGTATGCCTTGCATACGAGATTGTCCTCCGGGCGGCCTTCAACGGTTTGGCCGTAAAGATGCAGCGTGCATTTCGAGGTTCCACCGGTTGTTTTTGCCGGTATGATTTCCAGTGCATCAGTCACGGGGATGGGATAGAATACCGTTTCCAGATTATGGTATCCGTCGGGACGTTTTTCGGTAATGTTCAGTCCCAGGTTGATTTTGGCATTGGGGAAAGTCATCATAAGTTTTTGTTGTTCAGATAGAATTTTACGGGCAAATTTACATAAAATATTCATACATGCAACGCTTTCATCCATAAAAGCCGGATAAGTCGTTATGCTTTATCGGGTTAAAATACCTCCTTGTCGAACGGACCTGCGCTTTTCGACCAATGAATAAGCTGAGTGGTATGGTGTTGATAATCAGTATGCTATTTCATATATATAGCAGGCTTGCTGCTTATCGTTTGGAAGCCTGCTGCTTATCGCTTGGCTGCTTTCAGCGAAGGGCTTGTCAGAGGAACCGCCCTGTATACGGTGTGCCGGTGTTGTGCATAAAAAGTTTAAATCACTTCGCCATTCCTTTTTTTAGATATAAAATGTTCTAAAGTGAATATATTTGCGTATATTTGTCCAAGTTATTACCAAAACAAGTTTTATGGCACATGATTTATTAAAAGAAATTGAACAAGGTAGTAAGAATGCCATTTTGAAGAAAAAGATTATTACCTATTATATATATAATGGCGGCTCTACCATTGTAGATTTGTCTAAAGAACTGAATTTAAGCGTACCGACTGTAGCTAAATTCATTAACGAAATGTGTGAGGACGGCTATATTAAAGATTATGGAAAGCTCGAAACAGAAGGCGGCCGTCATCCCATTATGTATGGATTAAATCCTGAATCGGGCTATTTTGTAGGGGTAGATATAAAGAATTATTGCCTGGATATCGGTCTTGTCAATTTTAAGGGAGACATGGTGGATTTGAAGATGAATGTGCCTTATAAATTTGACAATACTCCGGAATCACTCGACTTGTTGTGTGAAACGGTTCGTACCTTTATTCAGCGGGTGGATAAGCAGGAGGCTGAAAAGATTCTGAACATCTGCATCAATATCCTGATTCCGGATACAGTTATAGCGTATTCAATTTTTCTGAGCAGCCATTGGCAGAAGTGCTGAGTCGGAAGATAGGCTATCCGGTAAGCATAGATAACGATACGCGTGCGATGGCTTACGGAGAATATCTGCAAGGTGGTGTGAAGGGTGAAAAGAATGTCCTTTTTGTCAATATCAGTTGGGGATTGGGACTGGGCATTATCATTGACGGAAAAATGTATGTAGGCAAGTCTGGATTTTCTGGTGAGTTCGGACATATCAATGCCTTCGATAATGAAGTGATTTGCCATTGTGGTAAAAAAGGATGTCTGGAAACGGAGGCTTCGGGATTGGCCTTGCACCGCATTCTGATTGAACGCATCAAAAGTGGAGAGCGTTCTATTCTGTCGGAACGGGAGCTGAATACGTCTACACCGTTGACATTGGATGAGATAATGGAGGCTATCCGTAGAGAAGATTTATTGTGCATTGATATTCTGGAGGAGATAGGGCAAAAGTTGGGTAAGCATGTAGCGGGACTTATCAATATTTTCAACCCGGAAATGGTAGTCATCGGTGGCACGCTTTCGCAGACAGAAGATTATATTATTCAGCCCATTAAGACTGCCGTGCGGAAATATTCGCTGAATCTTGTCAACAAAGACACGGTAATCATTGCTTCTAAACTGAGGGAAAAAGCCGGTGTAGTGGGAGCTTGCCTGATGGCGCGCAGCCGTATGATTGAAAATTGACCTGATAAGCGGCTGAATAAGATCTTTGCGAGGAAAAATTTTGCAGGTTCTAAACATCAGCTTACAACAACTGTTTTCCATAACAGATGCAGTGTCAGTGCATCAATGGTGAAACTACGGAGATGTTGTCTTGTTGAGACAGAGTACCATTAATTAAACGCAAGCGTTAATGATGGATTTTGTAAATTAAATAATTAATTATTTTCTTGGCTGTTTGTAAAATTAGGCATATCTTTGTCGTGTAATGGTTGAATATAATTAAAATTCGGAAAATGATAGTATCTAATTTGAAAAACAGTAGTCGGATAGAGTCTCTTCATCCCTTGTTCAGGACTCTTTTTGAGTATGTAAAGTCTCACGATTTGCTTCATGCAGACTTGGGGCGCATTGATATTGCCGGTGATAACCTGTATATAAACAATGTAGCAGCCGATGGAGTATCAGCCGATAAGCAGCCTTTGGAAGTGCATCGGGCTTATATTGATGTGCACATCCTTTTGGAAGGGGCGGAACGGATAGGCTGGAAGCCTTTGGAAGACGTAACCGAGGAAATAAAATCTTACAGTGAAGAAGGCGATTGTGCCTTGTATTCCGACCGGGCCACCACTTATATAGATCTTCGTCCGGGAGAATATGTGATTGTTTATCCCGAAGATACGCATGCTCCTCTTATCGGGCAGGGTAAAATAAGGAAGTTAATAGCGAAGGTTAAATTATAATGGAGTATGGCCATGAAGAACAGTAAATTTTATCCTTGGATTGTAGTAGGTCTTTTGTGGGTAGTTGCCCTGTTGAATTATATGGACCGCCAGATGCTTTCTACTATGCAGGAAGCCATGAAAGTGGATATTGTGGAATTGAATAAAGCAGAGGCTTTTGGCGCATTGATGGCCATATTCTTGTGGATATATGGTTTCTTGAGCCCTGTTGCCGGTATGGTGGCCGACCGTGTCAGCCGCAAGTGGCTGGTAGTGGGAAGCCTGTTTGTCTGGTCGTTTGTTACCTGGATGATGGGATATGCCGAAACCTTCCACCAACTTTATTGGCTTCGTGCCATAATGGGCATCAGTGAGGCTCTTTACATACCTTCCGCTTTGTCTCTCATCGCAGACTGGCATGAAGGGAAATCCCGCTCCTTGGCCATTGGAATTCACATGACAGGCTTATACGTAGGACAGGCTATTGGTGGCTTTGGTGCAACAATCGCCGCTATGTTTTCTTGGCATTCCACTTTCCATTGGTTTGGCATTATCGGGGTCGTCTATTCCTTGTTGCTGGTTGTTCTGCTTCATGAAAATCCTCATCATGCCGTGGTGTCCCGGAGCGTGAAGGAAAGTCAGGAAAAGAAGCCTTCTTTGTTTGCAGGTTTGGGGGTATTGTTTTCCACGCTGGCTTTCTGGATTATCCTGTTCTATTTTGCAGCTCCCAGTCTTCCGGGATGGGCCATCAAGAATTGGTCTCCTACCTTGTTTTCGGAGAGTTTGGGTATTCCCATGTCTGAAGCCGGACCTATTTCGACCATCACCATAGCAGTATCTTCGTTCATAGGAGTGATTATGGGAGGAATATTGAGCGACCGTTGGGTACAGCGCAACATACGTGGCCGTGTTTATACAGGTGCCATCGGGTTAGGTCTGACCGTTCCTGCTTTATTGCTGCTGGGGTTCGGGCATAGTTTGCCAGCCGTAGTAGGGGCGGGACTCCTGTTTGGGATAGGCTATGGCATTTTTGATGCAAACAACATGCCCATTCTTTGCCAGTTTGTCTCAGCCAAATACCGCGGTACGGCTTATGGGTTGATGAATATGACTGGTGTGTTTGCCGGAGCAGCGGTTACTGAGGTTTTTGGAAAATGGACAGACGGCGGTAATCTGGGTCAAGGCTTTGCTTTGCTTAGTATAGTGGTATTGATAGCTTTGGGGTTGCAGCTTTACTTCTTGCGGCCGAAGACAGACAATATGGAATAGGGTGGTAAGTGGGGATGTCGCGTATGGTGAAAACAGCCAGCTTCTTCAGAAAGGCTTCCCTTGTTCTATATGCTAATTATTGTATAATATTTGTTTACTTATAAAATCAACAAGTTTATGGAGAAAATTGTCGGATTGATTGATGCGCCGTTCACTCCGTTTTATGCGAATGGCGAGGTGAATTATGAACCTATCGGAACATACGCAAAGATGTTGCAGAAGAATGGCCTGAAGGGCGTTTTTATCAATGGTTCTTCGGGTGAAGGGTATATGCTGACCGAAGAAGAACGTATGAAGTTGACCGAGCGTTGGCTGGAAGCAGCTCCGGAAGGTTTTAAAGTCATTGTGCATGTAGGCAGTTGTTGTGTCAAGTCCAGCCGTAAGCTGGCCGAGCATGCCCAGAAGATGGGAGCTTGGGGGGTAGGTGCCATGGCTCCTCCTTTTCCGAAAATCAATCGGGTAGAAGAACTGGTGAAATATGTTGAGGAGATAGCTGCCGGTGCTCCCGACCTGCCTTTCTACTATTATCATATTCCGGCTTTCAATGGCGCATATTTGTCCATGGTCAAGTTCTTGGAGGCAGTAGACGGACGTGTGCCTAATTTTGCCGGTATCAAATATACTTTTGAAAGTTTGTATGAATACAACCAGTGCCGTTTGTATAAGAATGGCAAGTACGATATGCTGCATGGACAAGATGAAACCATATTGCCTTGTCTGGCCATGGGAGGTGCCCAAGGTGGCATTGGAGGAACAACGAATTATAACGGTCGGGAGCTGGTAGGTATTTTGGATGCTTGGAAAAATGGCGATTTGGCATTGGCCCGTGAACGTCAGAACTTTGCACAGGAAGTTATCAATGTCATTTGCAATTATCGTGGAAACATCGTGGCTGGCAAGCGCATTATGAAGCTGATTGGTCTTGATCTGGGCAAAAACCGTACACCTTTCCAGAACATGACCGATGAGGAGGAGATACGTATGAGGGAGCAACTTGAAGCCATCGGATTCTTTGAGCGTTGCAACCAATTTTAAAACTTTCCTGTTATGAATGTTGACAATTATTTGAATGCCTGGGCTACTTCTTATCGGGAGAGCCTGACCAATGACATCTTGCCTTTCTGGCTTAAACATGGCTTAGACAGGCAGAACGGAGGGGTATATACTTGCGTGAACCGGGATGGTAGTCTGATAGACAGCACCAAGTCAGTCTGGTTTCAAGGCAGGTTCGGATTTATTACCTCTTATGCCTACAATCACATCGAGAAGAACCCGGAGTGGTTGGCTGCCTCTAAAAGTTGTATTGATTTTATAGAACAGCATTGTACAGATACGGATGGACGTATGTTCTTTGAGGTGACAGCCGATGGCCGTCCGTTGCGCAAACGGCGTTATGTATTCTCCGAGACTTTTGCTGCCATTGCCATGTCTGAATATGCCATAGCATCGGGCGATGAATTGTATGCTCGAAAGGCATTGGATTTGTTTGGACGCATCCGTCATTATTTGAATACGCCGGGGATATTGGAACCCAAGTATTTGCCGACTTTGCAGGCGCGGGGACATTCTGTCACGATGATTCTCATCAATACGGCATCGCGTATTCGGGAAGCAATCCAGGCTCCAGAATTGGATGCGCAGATTGATGAGTCTATTGATGCTATTCGTCGTTACTTCGTTCATCCCGAGTTTGAAGCTCTGCTCGAAATGGTAGGACCGGAAGGAGAGTTTATTGATACGGGTAACGGTCGTCTGATTAATCCCGGACACTGTATCGAGACCTCATGGTTCTTGCTGGAAGAAGCTCGTCACCGTAATTGGGAAAAGGGCTTGACCGAATTGGCTCTGCAGATTCTTGACTGGTCGTGGAAATGGGGGTGGGATGAGCAGTATGGAGGTATTATCAACTTCCGTGATTGCCGACATCTTCCTGTACAGGACTATTCGCAGGATATGAAATTCTGGTGGCCGCAGACTGAAACTATTATTGCCTCGCTTTATGCTTATTTGGCTACGAAGGATGAGAAATATTTGGAAATGCACAAGATGGTCAGTGACTGGACATACGCTCATTTCCCGGATAAGGAATATGGAGAATGGTACGGTTACCTGCATCGGGATGGCACGATAGCTCAACCGGCGAAGGGAAATATTTTTAAAGGGCCTTTCCATATACCACGCATGATGATGTATGGCTATGGACTGTGTCAGGATATATTGAGCGTTGAGGGACGATAAGCAAGTGCTCCGCTGAATGGATAATCGAACACGGAGGCGCAAAGGCACTGAACATTTGTGTTTGCCTGCTCTGGAGTGATGATGGTGCAGTATAGGCTTTCGGTTTGGAATGCCTCTGCCATACGGGAAAGAGGGATACTTTTGTGAACTCTTTTCACGCAGGACCAATTCACATGCTCTGTGCCTCTGCGCCTGTGTTTGATATAAATGGGTTACTTTCGCTTAGCTTGGTTCTTAATTCTCTATTAATGAGACGCTTTTCCTCTGTGCTGCACTTGACTGTGATAGGGTGTGGATTGCTTTGGGGATTATCTGCTTGTTGGGTTCTCTGTCTTGTTTTTACGAAGCAGACTTCTTATATATAAGCACCGGATTTCTAATACGTCTGAAGCGGGCTTGTAATAGATAAGGAGTAAACAGACAGGAGCCGGAAAATGCGTGAAGCGTAAATAAGGTATGATTTGTAAATCTCTATGAGGGATATACCTCTTTGAAATTCAGATAGTCAGAAGGAATATTCTATTCTTGAGCCAATAAGCCGGCAATTGTTCGAATCTTCTCTTAAAACCAGTTTAAACTTTATTCAGCAGTCTGTGCCAAGTGCAACGGATACAGATGAGAGGCTGTCTCAACATCGCAAACTCCCTCCCTCATCGGTATGACAAGGCAGAATGACAGTCTGAATTCATGCTGAGGCAGCCTCTTGCTTTGAAGGTGGCCTTAAGTCCGTTTATCTGTAAATCTTCAATCGTTTTCCTGCTCGGATTTTGTTATTGCGCAAGCCATTCCACTGGCGCAATTGGCGGACAGATACGCCATATTTGGAGGCTATGTTGCTTAATGTATCTCCGTTGCGTATCTTGTAGTAGATGACTTTTCCACTACCGCTGCTCGTCTTGGCATTGACAGAGGCTACCGTGCGGCGATTTTTAAACAATTCTTTGCTGCGGTGCGCGTAAATGGTGTCTTGGTTGTCTATAAAGGTGCTGATAGTTTCGGTGGGAAGTCGTAATATGCAGGGTTTGCTGTCGCCTGGCACAATGTTGCGTTTATATTGCGGGTTCAGACTTTTGATTTCTTCAACGGGTATATGGCAAATATCTGCTATTTGTTCGAAGTGGAGTTTTTGGTTCACCTGAATGGTGTCTGTAGACTTGGGAATATTGGTTTCCATCGGACAAATATTGTGTTTGCAGTAGTAAGTCATTACATAGTTGGCTGCAATAAATGCCGGTACGTACCCACGGGTTTCACGTGGCAGGTAGTTATATATTTCCCAATAGTCCGTTTTTCCTCCCGCCCGTCTGATAGCCTTATTGATATTTCCTGGTCCACAGTTATAGGCAGCAATCACCAAATTCCAGTCCTTGTAAATGTCGTACATGTCTTTCAGGTATCGGGCAGCGGCCCAGGTCGCTTTGATGGGATCACGCCGTTCATCTACCAGGCTGTTGCTTTCCAGACCATATAGTTTTCCTGTGGCTAACATGAATTGCCATAGACCCGTGGCACCTGCACGGGATACGGCTGAAGGGTTTAATGCCGACTCTATGATGGGTAGATATTTCAATTCTAACGGAAGATTATATGCATCCAGAGCTTCTTCAAAGATAGGCATATAGAAGTTGCAGGCACTCAGCATGAATGCCACTTGTCCACGCAAACGGTTAGTATAAGTATCTATGAATTTGCGTACGATGTCATTGTAGGGCATTTCCATGATGACAGGCATGCGTGACAGGCGGTCAATATACACCGAATCACTGAAGAGAGGGTTGGTGGTGGAAGTGCTGCAGTCTTTCCCCAAATCAATATAAGTTTTGGCTTTCCAGTCATTGAGCAGGCTGTCAAGCGGGTAGGTCATGCCTGCTGGTAAATCAATGGTATCTGTATGTTGTGTGCCATTTTCGTTGATGACGATATTCATGTTTTCCTGTGCGTGTGCAGGCTGTATGGCCAGTACACTATACAGCATGAACAAAGGGGCGGTAAGCAGATGATTGCGTATGTCTTTTAAATGCATATCGGTTGTTTTTCTAAGGTTATGATATTTCTTAAAATCGGAAACTACATTGCAGACCTACGGAGCGGTTAGTCCCGCGCGACGTCGTTTGTGTATCGATGACAGCCGGCTCTACTTTCATGCTCAAGTCGGGGGTAATGTCAAAGTTGGACAGTTCAGCGTCTACATAGGCATCTATGACAGACAGCAGGTATACGCCTATGAAAGCAAAGATACTCAGGTCGCGGTATCGTCGGAAAGTGTCTTTGCGTCGGCGCAGCAGGTCTATAAGTTGCGATTGCGATACTTGCTCCATGTAAGACGGTGGAATCAGTTCTGTGATGTTGGTTGAGTTCCAGTTGCCGTTGGCTGCATCCCGATAAGCATTGAAATAGTCGCGATACATTTTCCCGTTCCATGTGAGGGCATAGGCACATCCGGCAAATCCGCCGTAAAAGATGGGCAGTTTCCAATATTTGCGGTTGTAAATCTGTCCGCCTCCCGGTATTATGAGTGCTAACCACGTTGCTTTGACAGGATTAGGTACCCACAGTTTGCGTTTCATCTCCTTAGACAGACTATCGGTGGGGGAGGTCGGTTCTGCGAGGTTGGGCGATGCTGTAAGTTCCAGCATCTTGTTTCTGTTGGAAGCAGCAATGCTGTCGGCTACGGCCAGACTGTCTGCCGTTTCCATAAGGGCAGGAGTGTTGAGACTGTCTATGGAGTCGGTTTGCAGGTGCAATACAGGATTCAGACTGTCTGTCTGCAATGCGTGGGCACGTTTAAGAGCTGCGCGCGGGCGGTCTTGGCCATACATAGTCATTCCTGCCATTTGCACGAAGCAGAATAGCAAGGCTATTAGAATGCGATATGTGCTTCTGTTCGTTGTCATTTGTTCTTTAGCGTATCGAAGATGCCGATGATACGTTCTAATTCTTCTTCGTTATTAAAAGGTATGCTGATTTTTCCTTTCCCTTTCTCTGAGCAAGTCAGCTGTACTTTTGTGTTAAAGAAACCGGAAAGCTGTTGTTTCAGCAGGTTGAATTCTTCGGGCAGTTTAGCTTGTTTGGGAGCTATTTTCCGGCTGCCACTTTTCACGGCCTCTCCTACGCTCAGGGCTTTGACTATTTCTTCTACCTTGCGCACGGAGTATCCATGTGTCAGTATCTCTTCGTATACTTTTACTTGCAGTTTGGGATCATCCAATGTCAGCAGGGCACGTGCGTGTCCCATGTCTATCTGCTTGTTTTGGATGCCTATCTGGATAGGGGCAGGCAGTTTCAGCAGGCGCAGGTAGTTGGCTATGGTCGTTCGTTTTTTGCCTACTCGTTCGCTTAGCCGTTCTTGTGTCAGGCCGTATTGTTCTATAAGATGTTGGTAAGCCAGAGCTATTTCCACTGAGTTGAGGTCTTCGCGCTGTATGTTTTCAATAAGGGCCATTTCCATCACATTCTCATCATCGGCCGTACGTATATAAGCGGGGATTGTGTGGAGTCCGGCTTGTTGTGCAGCGCGAAAGCGTCGTTCGCCAGCGATAATCTGGTAAGTGTCATCGCCCATCTGCCGCAAGGTGACAGGTTGGATAATGCCGATTTCTGCGATGGAGTCGGCCAGTTCCTGCAAAGCGACCGGGTCGAAATCACGTCGGGGTTGGTTGGGATTGACGGAAATCTTGTCGAGGGCTATTTCGTTGATGGACGAAGAGCCTTCTGTCTGCACCTCATCTATAGAGAGCAGGGCATCGAGTCCGCGTCCGAGTGCATTTCTTCGTTGTACCATAATCGTTCTTTAAAGTGGCTTTTGTTGGTTTCTGCTTATCAGTTCTTTGGCCAGTGCCAAATGGTTTTTGGCGCCCGTCGAGTCTGCATCATACAAGATAGTGGGCAATCCGTAGCTGGGTGCTTCGCTCAGTTTGACGTTGCGCTGTATGACTGTGTTGAACACCAGCTCCTGAAAATGCCGTTTCACTTCATCGTATATCTGGTTTGCCTGTCGCAGGCGCGAGTCGTACATGGTCAGCAGGAAACCTTCAATTTCAAGTCCGGGGTTTAATTTCGTCTTGATGATTTTGATGGTGTTCAGCAGTTTGCTGATGCCTTCCAGCGCGAAATATTCGGCCTGCACCGGGATGATGACCGAGTCGGCAGCCGTCAGCGCATTGACAGTAATGAGTCCCAGCGAAGGCGAGCAGTCTATCAGAATGTAGTCGAATTCATCTTTCAGTGGGGCGAGCACTTCTTTTAAGATTCTTTCGCGGTTCTTCAGGTTCAGCATTTCTATTTCGGCTCCAACCAGGTTGATGTGTGAGGAGATGACTTTCAGGGTGTCTATCTCCGTGTCGTGAATAGCCTTCCGTACGTCTGCTCCGTCAATGAGACATTCGTAGATGGTGCAGTCGGCTTGTTTGATGTCTACACCCAGCCCCGACGAGGCATTGGCTTGGGGGTCGGCATCAACGACGAGCACTTTCTTTTCCAGTGTGGCAAGCGAAGCGGCCAAGTTGATGGTGGTGGTGGTTTTGCCCACACCGCCTTTCTGATTGGCCATGGCAATTATTTTTCCCATAATCTATCTTTTATTATCTGGGGGCGAAATAAGCAATTATTTCTCATTGTGCCTACTGAAAAGGAGAAAGAATGCGGAAACGGTTGATAAGTCGTCCGTTTTGTTAATAACCCGCAGAACTGCTTCTTTTTTCTTATTGGCGGGCAAATATACGGATTTCTTTGCGAAAAGGGAAATTCTTTTGGGTTCGCTTGCAGAAGATTAAGATTTCTAAACGGATAGTGTGAGGGGAGGATAGGGTGGAGGTGGTTTCCTGCTTGCGGAAAGTTGGCCGGATATGCAGGGAATGAATCTCTCTTCTTTGTTCGTACAATGCTTCCACATTGTACGAACATCCGGTCTACTTTCCGCAATCGTGTGCAGGTTCTTATTGAAGCGTTTCAAACCTTCCCGCCCATAGAAATGGCGCAATCTATATTCTGCTGATAATCAGCGACTCGTTTCTAATATATAAAGAGCTTGTTGCTTAGCGCCTGGCAGCGTACTGCTTAGCGCCTGGCAGTCCGTTGCTTATTGCCTGGCTACTTCGTAGGAAGAGTCTGCCAGAAATAGCTGTCTGCCACACAAGCATCCGTATTGGGGAGAGTAGTTTAAATCACTTCATTTCAGGTGGGAGCGGAAGAAGTGTGCGATGCGGTCGAAGGGAATCTTCTCTAAGTTGTCATACAGGTCGGTATGGTTGGCGCCGGCCACAATGAGCAGTTCTTTGTTGTCGCCCTTCAGTTGTTTGTAAACGTCTTCACTGAAATAACGCGAGTGGGCTTTTTCACCGTGTATCAGCATGACGGCACTGCGTATTTCGCTGGCATAAGACAGTAGCGGCATGTTGAGGAAGGAGAGGGAAGAGGTCACATTCCATCCGCCGTTAGAGTTAAGCGAGCGTGGGTGGTAGCCTCGCGGAGTCTTGTAGTATGCGTGGTAATCTTTGACGAATTGAGGTGCGTCTGCCGGCAGTGTATCTGCCACGCCTCCGGCCAGGGCATACGTACCCTCGGCATAGTCTTTGGTGCGTTGTGCGTTGAGTTGTTGGCGCAGAGATTGGCGTGCATCGGCGTTATTGGCGGCGTCGAAGTAGCCGTTGGCAGTGACTCGGCTCATGTCGTACATCGTGCAGGCTACGGTGGCTTTGATGCGTGTGTCGATGGCTGCTGCGTTGACGGCCATTCCTCCCCAGCCGCAGATGCCCAGAATGCCAATACGTTCGGGGTCTACATCTGTGCGTGTAGAGAGGTAGTCGACAGCGGCGCAGAAATCTTCGGTGTTGATGTCCGGTGAGGCTACGTATCGGGGTTGCCCTCCGCTTTCACCCGTGAAGGATGGGTCGAAAGCGATGGTCAGGAATCCGTGTTCGGCCAATGTCTGTGCGTAAAGGCCGGATGCTTGTTCTTTGACGGCACCGAAGGGTCCGCTGACGGCGATGGCAGGCAGCGGGCCTGTAATGTCTTTAGGGATGTAGAGGTCGGCAGCCAAGGTGATGCCGTAACGGTTGTGAAAGGTTACCTTCGTGTAGTTCACCCGGTTGCTTTGTGGGAATACCTTGTCCCACTCTTGTGTCAGATTCAGTTTTTCTTCCATGATGTTATTGGTGTTAAGGGTTTGTTTTTCTTGTGCAGTCATGTGGCTTGTGCTTGCCAGGCAGACCAGCAGCAACATGCTTAATCGGGGGATGAGATGTGTCATAGCTTAATTCTTTTTGATTCTGAGGGCAAAGGTAAGAGAAAAGCCCCACAACGTCGTTGTTGTGAGGCTCAAAATAGATTGCTGAAAAGCTCATGGATTTGCTTCAATAGGATGGAATCAGTGCAGTCGGGGGAATGCCATATTGCTTCTTAAAGGCGTTGGAGAAGTGTGATTGATTCTTGAATCCTACTTTGTCGCAGACTTCGGATATTTTCCTTTCCCCTTTCTTCATTAGTTCATAGGCCACTTCCAGCCGCTTGTGTATGAGCCATCGCTCCGGTGTCAGACTGCTGATTTTCTTGAAGTCGCGTTTGAATGTGGCCAGGCTTCTGCCCGTGTAGTGGGCCAGTTCTTCTTGTGAGAACTCGTACATGTAATTTTGGTTCAGGAAGTCCAGAATATCTATTTTCCAGGGTTCGTTGAAGTCGAACAGTGTGGTAGCAAACCGTGGGTCGATGTGCAGCAGGGCGAGTAATCCTTCTTGCAGTTTCAGTTGCATGAAGTCTTCTTGCGGCTTCACCTCCGGGTCGAAGTAAGGAGTCATTGAAGCGAAAAGGCTGGTTATTTCCGCCGTCTGTGGCAATTTGAGCACACCTGTATCCAGTTTCGGTGTATTGTCCGGTACTTTGTAGGGACCACCTTGTGCGTACCTCTCGCGCAGAAAGTTGCGGGTAAACATCAGGAAGATGCCGCAATAGCGTTCGCCGTTGGCAGAGCGTTTATAGAGTGTGATGCGATGGTCGCGAGGGATGAATACACATTCTCCTTTCCCCACGTGTATTTGCTGTTTGCCGTCATCCACCACCATTTCGCCCGAGTAGACATAGTTCATGGCGTATTCGCGTGAGCGGTGGATGCAGCTGGCAGCATCGTCGTAGAAGAAGCTGTAGAATACGTTGTTGTAGTTGAAGATCACCTTCAGCGGGTCCGTTTTCCCGCTGTCTGTCGTTGGTTCCATATCCTGGTTGTCGTTGGAAATTTGCATGGCTTTCTGCATAAGGGTGATTTGAATATATTTTTCGCTTTGCCTGCAAAGGTACGTACATTCCGTTTCCTTTCCATCTGTTTTGAAGAAAATTAAGAAGGACGCGGGTTACTCTTACGATAGTTTTACATAATTTAGTCTTGTCCACCTTGTATTTCTGGTCACATACGTGCGTGCAATCCGTGCCGATGCCACATGTAGTGTTTCTCCGGCAGTGAAGGCGTGTTCCAAAGCGGGCAGGTGTCCCGACTCACGGCTGGCGGAGCGGGCAGCTATACGGAAGGTTACGTAATTGCCTGCCCGGTCTTTCAGCCAGAGAACTTGCCGTACATAGAAGTAGGCTGTAGTACCTTCTATTTGTGTCTTGTAAGGGTCATCCTCCACGCGTACTTTCAAGACGGTCAGTGAAAGATCTGTCACCTTGTCGCCTTCTTTCCCCAAGAATCGTCCTTGCACACCTTGCCGGCTCCGCCGTTGCTGGAAATCAAGGTGTACGGTGTGGTAAACTTGGGCTATCTGCACGAATCGCTCCTGCTTAGGAATACGGGGAGTGAACTTGAAAGCAATCCACGACAAATAGGCAGGGTCTACGGATAGAATCTCATGCAGGAAATGTCCTTGGTATTTGCCGAACGGAATAAGGTCGTCACCCCGGCTTTGCATGTGTTTGGCGCTGTAGCTTACCATAAACAACCGGCGCGGTGCATAAAAACACAGCGAACTGGCTAACCGGAGAGAACTTTCGGCTTCCGGTGTCAGTTCGCAGATGTAGAAGATAGACTGCCGCTCGGTGATGGGGGAGTAAATCCAAAGGGAATAGTTGACATGTCCGGGGCGGGGCAGCACAACAATATAGGCCCCTGTCTCCTTATAAGAAGGCCTTCCCTCGTTGTACTGCCACAATTTGCGGTACAACACTTCCTGTTCCGCCCCTGTCAGTCCGGGTAGAATGGGGTTTGCCATATTGCTTCTTTTCCTTTAATCCCCAAAAATAACCGTTTGGGATGAGAAAAGCAAGTGCTGGCGCGGAAAAGTGAAGAAAGAATGCCTACTTATAATAAGAACTGGCTGACCGATGCTTTAGAAACGCACCATTAATTCCAGCACTACCTTATCTTGTTCCGATTCCTTGGCTAAGCTGCCTTCGGGATAGAAATATTTCTCGAAGTTGAGGCGCAAATCCGTACGGAACGCTTTGCTGAGGCTGAAGGTGATACCTGCTGTCAGGCGGTGACGTTTGTAATCGGTTATGCTGAGAGCTCCGGTGCTTTCATCGCGGGTTTCACCGTCGCTATGGTCGGTCATCATGTCATAGCGGGCCAGGAAAGACATCTTGGTAAATACCTTTCGCAGAGGCAGGTCGTAGTTAATGAAAGCGTCTACCGAATGTACGTCTTTAAAGGCGTTATCAGAGTATTGCTTGAACAGGTATTCCCCTTCGATGTGGAAGCGTCCTGTCTCGTAATAGGCACCTATGTCGTAGGAGTGCATCCAGACTTCTTCCGGTTCAATGCCCTGCACGCTCAGAGTCAGGTTTAAACCGTCTGTGGGAAACAGTTGTGCCTTGGCAGAATAGTTCACGTCTTTATGCCATACCTTCTGGTTGGTCAGTCCTGTACCGTTGTAAAGTCCTCCTTCCAGTATGATGGGCATGTCGAGTGGCAGCGTATAACCCAAAGTCAGACCCACGTCGCGCACATTGCCCACTTGTTTGGCAATGAAAGAGCGGTTGGCAAAGTATTGTTCGTGTGGCGACCGGTGGGCATCGATGGTGAAAGGCACGCGCATTTGTCCGGCAGTGATGGTAAAGTCTTTCAAGGGGAAGAGGCGGGCGTAGGCATCCAGCATTTTGATTTGGCCCTCGTCGGAGAGGTCTATTTCGGCCTTGTAGGCAACTTTGGGCAAAACGTTTCCCGTGAGGCTGACCCGTGCGGTGCGCACTTCAAAGCGTCCGGCACCCATCCCCGTCTGATATTCATATTTGGCGCGGATGGTTCCATGTACTTCCGGTTTATAGTCTTTTTTTTCCATTTTCTCTACCTCCAGTTTTTTACCGTCTTCATTGGGCGAGTCTGTTTGGGCAAATCCTGTAAGAGATAGCAAGAGCATCAGAAGCGTACAGATGTTTTTTTTCATAAAAGTTGTTTGATAGTGGATTTTTCGGTTGCAAAATTCGGTGGAAGTTGTTATCCCTTTATGTCATATATGTTTCATTCTTGTTACATTGCGGCGTCGGTAAGCCGGCAGGCGGGGAATCGTGCTTTATTCCTTATAAGTTTCTGTTTATACACCGTTTTTCCGGTTGTCTGATTGTACCTTCAGAACTGCCTTGTCCGCGCCTGAATATACTTAATTATAGGAAGTAGGTCACCTCATTGAACTTTTTGCTATTTTTGCATGCATTAAAGAAAGACCGGGGATGGGCCAGTGTGCCAGGACAGGTCTTATGGAATAAAAAGTGGAAAGAGAACATGGAGAATTTTGCAGCTATAGATTTTGAGACGGCCAACCGCGAGCGTACCAGCGTATGCAGTGTGGGGATTGTGATAGTGAGGGACGGCAAGATACAAGAGAAAATATACCGTCTGATTCGTCCCTGTCCTAATTATTATAGTTATTGGAATACACAAGTGCATGGACTGACAAGGCAAGATACGGATGCCGCGCAGCTTTTCCCGGCCGTCTGGATGGAGGTGGCTCCATATCTCGCCGGGTTGCCGTTGGTAGCACACAACAGTACGTTCGACGAAGGTTGTCTGCGGGCTGTGTTTTCCTGCTATGGCATGGATTGGCCGGGCTATGAGTTTCATTGCACTTGCCGGGCTTCGCGCCGTGTTTTTGGCAAGGAACTTTCCAACCATCGGCTTGAGACCGTGGCGGCTCGTTGTGGCTATGATTTGACAAGGCACCATCATGCTTTGGCAGATGCCGAGGCATGTGCGCGGATTGCCATGATGATTCTATAAGGTCCTTCGCCTGTAGGCAAAACCTTGACTTGGGCAGCGTAACCTTAAGGTTTAGCTTGCTAAAGTTAAGGTTTAGCTCGCTAAAACTAAGGGTTAGCGTCCGTAACCTGGACCTTGCCTGTACGTAGGCAGAGTGTCATGCTTTGGCGGTATGGTGCTTATACCTTGGCACTGCACTGCTTATCCCCTGGCAGTGCGGTGCTTATACTGTAGAAACAAGGCCCGTCACGACATTAGACTGGCACGGGGCGGGAAAGCGCTCTTGACGGTTTTTAATGAAAGAACCCTGCACTTCTTGCACGGCTTCCTGTATTTATTGGAGGAAGAATTGGTCTGCTTATTGTCTTTTTTATTACTTTTGTACCCGAAATCAAGAACTTATAATCAAGGTACGTATGAGTTTTAACATTGCAAAGACTAATGCAAAGCGAATTGTAATTGTAGGTGGAGGATTTGGCGGTCTGAAATTGGCCAATGCACTCCGTAAAACGGGTATGCAGGTAGTGTTGGTGGATAAGAATAACTTCCATCAGTTTCCGCCTTTGATTTATCAGGTGGCATCTTCCGGCATTGAGCCAAGTTCCATCTCTTTCCCATTCCGCAAAATTTTCAGGAAACGTAAAAACTTCTATTTCCGCATGGCGGAGGCCCGTTCGATATTTCCGGATCGTAAAATCCTTCAGACTTCCATTGGTAAGATAGAATATGACTACCTGGTGCTTGCAGCAGGCACAACCACTAATTTCTTTGGCAATAAGCATCTGGAAGAAGAGGCAATGCCTATGAAGACCTTGTCGGAAGCTATGGGGTTGCGCAACGCTTTGCTCGGCAATCTGGAGCGGAGCATTACGTGTGCTACTGATCAGGAACGTAATGAACTGCAGAATATCGTGATTGTAGGAGGCGGTGCCACAGGAGTGGAAATTGCCGGTGTCTTGTCTGAGATGAAGAAGTACGTGCTTCCGGCCGATTATCCCGATATGGACAGCAGCCAGCTGAATATCTTTCTGATTGAAGCAGCCGGTCGTTTGCTGGGAGGTATGTCGCCTGAGTCTTCGGCTGCCGCAGAGCAGTTCTTGCGCAATATGGGCGTAAATGTGTGTCTGCATAAAAAAGTGACGGATTACCGCGACCATAAGGTCATCTTTGAAGACGGTATGGAAATACCCACCCGTACGTTTATCTGGGTGAGCGGTGTGCGTGCTGTCGGCATCGGCAATATGCCGTCAGAGTGCATCGGGCGTGGAGGCCGTTTGAAAGTGGATGCTTATAACCGGGTAGAAGGTTTGCAGGATGTATTTGCCATTGGTGACCAGTGTATTATGACTGCCGACAAGGATTATCCCAATGGTCACCCTCAACTGGCCCAGGTAGCCATACAGCAGGGTAAACTTCTGGCTGCTAACCTGAAGAGAATGGAGAAAAAGAAACCCCTGAAGCCTTTCCGCTATAAGAATTTAGGCTCGATGGCTACGGTAGGACGTAACCGTGCAGTGGCAGAATTCAAGAAGGTCAAGACACAGGGATGGATTGCATGGGTCTTGTGGCTGGTAGTGCATCTGCGTTCCATCTTGGGTGTGCGCAATCGGGTAAGTGTGATGTTAAACTGGATTTATAACTATTTTACTTACGACCAGTCTTTGCGCATCATTGTCTATGCCCGTAAAGCCAAAGAAGTGCGCGAGCGTGAGGAGCGTGAGGCCCGTGTGCATTGGGGTGAAGACTTGCAGGATGCCGAGAAGAAGTCGGGAGATAATCCAATCAAGAAATAAAATCAGACAACGGAATGAATCCCCAAAAGCGTGTGTTGGTGGGTATGAGCGGAGGCATAGACAGTACCGCTACCTGCCTGATGTTGAGAGAACAGGGATATGAAGTCTTGGGACTGACCATGTGGGTATGGGGGGATGAGCCAGTAGAAGCTCATGCTCTTGCCCAAAGTATGGGTGTGGAACATTATGTGGCCGATGAACGGGATGCTTTCCGTCAGACGGTGGTGAAGTATTTCATCGATGAGTATCGTTCTGGTCGCACACCAAATCCTTGTGTGATGTGTAATCCGTTGTTTAAGTTCCGTATCTTGTCCGAATGGGCCGATAAACTGGGATGCGCCTATATAGCTACCGGGCATTACAGCCGGTTGGAGAAGCATGGCGAAGCAGTCTATATTTGTGTAGGCGATGACGAGAAGAAAGACCAGTCTTATTTCCTTTGGCGTTTGGGGCAGGACGTGTTGAAGCGTTGTATATTTCCCCTCGGAACCTTTACCAAATTGCAGGTACGCGAGTATTTGCGCGGCAAGGGGTATGCTTTGAAAGCCGAAGGAGGTGAGAGCATGGAGGTTTGCTTCATCAAAGGCGATTACCGTGATTTCTTGCGTGAGCACTCTCCGGAGATAGACAAAGAAGTAGGACCCGGGTGGTTTGTCAATGCCGAAGGCCTGAAGCTGGGAGAGCATAAAGGCTATCCCTATTATACGATTGGACAGCGCAAAGGCTTGGAAATAGCTTTGGGAAAACCGGCTTACGTATTGAAAATCAATCCGGAAAAGAATACGGTTATGCTGGGCGATGCCGTTGGACTGAAGACGGAATGGATGTTGGCAGAACAGGCACAGTGGACGGATGAGACTGAGTTTTTCGGACATCCGGATTTGTGTGTGCGTATCCGTTACCGCAGTAAGCCCATTCCTTGTTCGGTGAGCCGCTTGGATGATGGACGTTTATTGGTGCATTTCCAGGAAGAGGCTTCTGCCGTTGCTCCGGGACAGTCCGCTGTCTTTTATGTGGGCCGTCGAGTGGTAGGTGGGGCATTTATTGCTTCTCAACGGGGCATTGGGATGTATATACCGTCGTAACGATTGAATTTTTTTTAATGTTTACTATGAAGAAGCTGATATTAAGCATTGCTTTGGTTTTAATGTGTGCCGGTGCTCGGGGAGAAGGAGATACCCTGAAGTATCGTGTCTGTTTGAAAGATAAGGCTGTTACGGAGTATTCTCTGAAGAAGCCGGAGGATTTTCTTTCCCGCAAATCCATAGAACGCAGGTTGCGCCAGAATCTGGCTATCGACTCCACAGACCTGCCGGTTTGTAAAAAATATGTGGATGAGATTTGCCGGTTGGGAGCGCACGTCGTAGTGACCGGAAAATGGGAGAATTTTGTGACCGTGTCGTGCAATGATACGATGTTGGCTTCCCGTATGGCAGCCTTGCCTTTTGTCCGTTCCGTAGAGCTGGTGTGGAAAGCACCGGCGGAAAGTAATAAGGGATTGTCTGCCAAACGTGATACATTGATTAACCATCCTACAGTCTATCCGGATAGCACTTATGGAACAGCCTTCCGGCAGATTGCCATAAGCCGTGGAGATCGGCTGCATGCAGCAGGTTTCCGTGGACAGGGGATGACTATTGCCGTCATTGATGCCGGCTATCACAATGCCGACAGCATAACAGCGATGCGCAATATCCGAATTCTGGGAACCCGTGATTTTGTGGAACCGGGTGCGGATGTGTATGCCAAAGGAAGTCACGGCATGATGGTGCTGTCGTGTATGGGAATGAACCGGCCTGAAGTGATGGTGGGCACAGCTCCCGAGGCATCTTATTGGCTGTTGCGTAGCGAGGATGAACGAAGTGAGCAATTGGTGGAACAGGATTATTGGGCGGCAGCCGTTGAGTTTGCCGATAGCGTAGGGGTTGACGTATTGAATACTTCTTTGGGATATTATGAATTTGATGACCGTTCGGAGAATTACCGGTTGTGCGAGCTTGACGGACACCATGCTTTAATGTCCCGTCAGGCTTCCCGTATCGCCGATAAGGGAATGGTACTGGTATGCAGTGCAGGCAATGCCGGTGCTGGCTCGTGGAAGAAAATAACGACTCCGGGCGATGCGGAGAATGTACTTACGGTAGGTGCGGTTGATAGAGGTGGCGTCTTGGCTCCTTTCTCTTCCATAGGTAATACGGCAGATGGCCGTATCAAGCCCGATGTTGTAGCTGTAGGTCTGGGCTCGGCTGTTATGCAGACGGATGGTAATCAGGGGCGGGCCAACGGGACCTCTTTTGCCTCGCCTATTATGTGTGGGATGGTGGCTTGTTTATGGCAGGCCTGCCCGGAACTGACTGCCAAGGAGTTGATTGCGCTGGTCCGTCGCTCGGGAGACCGTGTGAATTATCCGGACAATATCTATGGCTTCGGAGTGCCTGATGTGTGGAAAGCTTATGGATGGTATCAGAGCCGGGGAAAAAGAGCCAATCTGTAATCTGCTGTTTATGTCATGAAAGAGCCTCTGTCTCTGTATGAGTTGAATTCGCGTGTGCGTCAGACGCTGGAGGAAGGATTGGCCGGTACGTATTGGTTGCAGGCTGAATTGTCTGAGGTGCGTGTCAATGCCAGTGGACATTGCTATGTGGAGTTCGTGCAGAAGGCTCCGAAAGGCAATGTTCTGTTGGCCAAGGCACGAGGCACTATCTGGTCCAATGTCTTTCAGTTGCTGAAGCCCTATTTTGAAGAAGAGACGGGGCAGCCGTTTGTGGCTGGCATCAAAGTATTGGTTGAGGTCGTAGTAGGTTTTCATGAGCTTTACGGCTATAGTCTGACTGTGCTTGATATAGATCCGGCTTATACATTGGGCGATTTGGCTCTCCGACGCCGTGAAATACTGAAGCAACTGGAAGAGGAAGGAGTGCTGACTTTGAATAAAGAGCTTCCTATGCCAATGTTGCCGCAGCGGGTGGCGGTTATTTCATCGCCTACGGCAGCTGGTTACGGCGATTTCTGCCATCAGTTGCAATACAATCCACGGGGGTATTACTTCCACGTAGAACTGTTTCCGGCAGTAATGCAAGGGGACAGTACAGAAGAAACTATCCTCGCTGCTTTGGATGACATCAATGCACGTCTGCAGGAATTTGATGTAGTAGTCATCATTCGTGGCGGGGGCGCTACTTCCGATCTTTCCGGTTTTGATACCTATATGTTGGCTGCAGCCTGTGCCCAGTTTCCTTTACCTGTCATTACTGGTATAGGTCATGAACGTGACGATACGCTGTTGGATAGTGTGGCCCACACACGTGTGAAGACTCCCACTGCCGCCGCAGAATATCTCATAGCCTGTATGGAGGAGACGGCGACTGCTCTCTTTGCTTTGGCGACCCGCGTACAGGAAGGTGCCCGTGCCCGTTTGAGGCAGGAACATTTGCGTCTGGAGGGGCTTCGGCATCGTATTCCATCGGCTGTTTACCGGTATGTGGCTCGTGCCCGTATGACTTTGCTTTCGCTGCATAAGGATCTGGAGCAATCTGCATTAACTTGCTTATCGTCTTGCCGCCATAAGCTGGATTTGTTGCAGCAACGTCTGGAGGATGCTTCGCCAGAAAAGCAGTTGGCACGTGGGTATAGTCTTACATTAAAAGATGGAAAGGCAGTAAAAGATGCCCGTACATTGCAGCCAGGCGACCGTATTGTTACCTGGTTGTGCCAGGGGGAGATACTGTCGGAGGTTGTTAATCATAACTCATAATTCATAAATCTTTTGTTTATATATGGCTATCAGGAAAAAGGAAACGTTTGCCGAATCCATGTCTCGTTTGGAGAAAATCGTGGCACAGATAGATAATAACGAACTGGACATAGACATGCTGGTTGACAAAATCAAGGAAGCTACCGAATTGGTAGCCTTTTGCACCAGGCAATTGACGAAAGCTGAAGACGAAGTGGAAAAATTACTGGCCGAAAAGCCGGAAAGTAAAGAATAAACCGTACATTTGTGCGGACAAAAGAGAATCTGTATATGACAACCATTGATTTGAGAAAAGCCGTCTTGGAGGAAGTCATCGCCTTGTGGGATGATGAAGAGACCATGCAGCAATTGCTGGACTATTTGCAATCGCTGCGGGGAGTCGACCGCCAGGCTTGTATCAACGGATTGCCTTACACCCGTCAGGAGCGACAGAATGCATTGATGCAGGCTGAGGCAGATGTTATGTCTGGCAAGGTTTCGGCTCATGATGAAGTCGTTGTCCGGATAAAAGAAATGATGGAAACATGGAAGTGATTTGGACTCAAGAGGCGGAACGGCAACTGTTGGTATTGGCTGGGTATTATCGGCAGTCGGCAGGCTCTGTGACTGCAAGTGGTATTATACAGCGTATCTTGGATGCAGTGGCTTGCCTGGCAGATTCGCCGCATGTCGGACAGTATCTTGTCCGGAGAGGTCAGGCTTACCGCGCGGTTATGGTGCCTGCTTATGGTAGAGTCATTTACCGGATAGTAGGCAATAAGGTCGTGATTGTGGCGGTATGGGATTGCCGCCGTGATTCTTCGGATTCCTTCAAGGGGGCATAAGCAAACAAGGATTTAACTAATATATAATGTGTATGAAAGAAATAGATTGGGCCAATCTGTCCTTTGGATACATGCGGACAGATTACAACGTGAGAATCTACCATCGTAACGGTCAATGGGGTGAACTGGAGACATGCAGCGAAGAGTATATACCCCTGCACATGGCTGCTACCAGCCTGCACTATGGCCAGGAAGCTTTTGAAGGGCTCAAGGCTTTTCGGGGTAAGGACGGAAAGATACGCATCTTCCGCCTGGAAGAGAATGCAGCCCGTCTGCAGTCGACCTGTCGCGGTATTCTGATGCCCGAACTTCCTACCGAGCGTTTCCGCGAAGCTGTTGTGAAGGTGGTGAAGCTGAACGAGCGTTTCATCCCGCCTTATGAAAGCGGCGCATCGCTTTATATCCGTCCCTTGCTTATCGGAACGGGAGCACAGGTAGGGGTAAAGCCGGCCAACGAATATCTTTTCCTTATATTCGTGACGCCCGTAGGTCCATACTTTAAAGGTGGATTTGCTGCTACGCCTTATGTTATTACCCGCAAGTACGACCGTGCTGCTCCGTTGGGAACTGGCACCTTTAAGGTAGGTGGCAACTATGCTGCCAGTCTGCGAGCCAGCAAGGAAGCCCATGACGCAGGCTATTCTGCCGAGTTCTATCTGGATGCCAAGGAGAAGAAGTACATGGACGAGTGTGGTGCTGCCAACTTCTTCGGCATCAAGGACAATACTTATATCACTCCCTTGTCTACTTCCATCTTGCCCAGCATCACGAACAAGAGCCTGATGCAGTTGGCCGAGGATCTGGGCCTGAAGGTAGAACGCCGCCCCATCCCCGAGGAAGAACTGGCTTCTTTCGAAGAAGCAGGTGCCTGTGGTACGGCAGCTGTTATCAGCCCTATCAGTCATATCGACGATCCGGAGAACGGCCGGAGTTATGTCTTTACCAAAGACGGGACACCAGGCCCCATCTCCAGCAAACTGTATCATAAGTTGCGTGCTATCCAGTATGGGGATGAGCCGGACACGCACGGATGGGTGACTGTCGTAGAGTAAACCTGTTGGCATGGGAAAAGGAAAATTACAGAAATTTGCCGACATGGCTCATTATCCGCACGTCTTCGAGCACCCCTATGCCGGGCCCGAAGGCGTGCCTTTTGCGATGAGGGGTAAGTGGGACGAGGGCTTCTTTGGCAACGGTCGTCCTCTGACCTTGGAACTGGGATGTGGCAGAGGAGAATATACCGTAGGATTGGCCCGTCGTTTTCCTGAGCAGAACTTTATTGGTGTCGACATCAAAGGTGCCCGCATGTGGACTGGTGCTACTGAGGCTTTGCAAGAGGGACTGAAGAATGTTGCTTTCTTGCGTACACGCATCGAGGCCATTGACCAGTGTTTCGCTTCCGGGGAGGTGGACGAATTGTGGCTCACCTTTTCTGACCCGCAGATGAAGAAGGCAACCAAACGTTTGACTTCTACTTATTTCCTTGAGCGATACCGGCGTTTCCTCAAAGACGGAGGACGGATACATCTCAAGACTGACAGCAACTTCATGTTTACTTACACCCGCCTGATGCTGGAGCATAATGCACTGCCGGTTGAGGCTATTACGGACGACCTCTATCATTCTCCCTTGGCCAATGGCGTGCTGACAGATATACGCACGTATTACGAACAGCAATGGCTGGATCGCGGCATGACTATCAAGTACATCTGTTTCCGTCTGCCACAGACCGGGACGCTCTCTGAACCCGATGTGGACATCCCCTTGGACGACTACCGTAGCTATGGACGCAGCAAGCGAAGCAGTCTTCAGACGTCTAAGTAAATCGCTGTAGCCAGTCTTTAAGAGAATGATATAATACCCGACAATCATCTGGCTGTTCTGATATTGCATCAGACGGCGTTTCTTCCTGCATCGGAGGTCTATGGTGAGATCTTATCCGAATGTAGATAATTAGTATTTAATGATATGATAACGATTTATCCCAAACTGATACACGACGCACTGGCTACCGTGCGTTATCCTGGCAATGGCAAGAACCTTGTCGAGGCCGGAATGGTGGCAGACAACTTGCGCATCGATGGTATGAAAGTCAGCTTTTCGCTCATCTTTGACAAGCCGACCGACCCCTTTATGAAGTCGATGCTGAAGGCGGCCGAGACGGCTATACACACTTATGTATCACCCGATGTCGAGGTGACTATCAGTACTGAGAGTCGCCAGGCGGCCCGTCCCGAACCCGGCAAGATGCTGCCGCAGGTAAAAAACGTCATTGCTGTTTCCAGCGGTAAAGGCGGGGTAGGCAAGAGCACTGTAGCCGCTAACTTGGCCGTAGCTCTTGTGAGACTGGGCTATAAAGTGGGGCTGTTGGATGCCGATATTTTCGGTCCTTCTGTGCCCAAGATGTTCCAAGTGGAAGATGCCCGTCCTTATGCCGAGCAGAAAGATGGGCGCGATCTCATCGTCCCCATCGAGAAATACGGGCTGAAGTTGCTTTCCATCGGTTTCTTTGTCAACCCCGACCAAGCGACGCTGTGGCGCGGAGGCATGGCCAGCAACGCCTTAAAACAGTTGGTGGGTGATGCCGATTGGGGAGATTTGGACTACTTCGTCATTGACACCCCGCCGGGTACCAGCGACATTCATCTAACTTTGCTCCAGACACTTGCCATTACAGGGGCTGTCATTGTCACTACCCCCCAGCAGGTGGCTTTGGCCGATGCCCGCAAAGGGATTGACATGTACCGCAATGACAAGGTGAATGTGCCCATCTTGGGCTTGGTAGAGAACATGGCATGGTTTACGCCTGCCGAGCTGCCGGAGAACAAGTATTACATCTTTGGCCGTGAGGGAGGAAAACGTTTGGCCGATGAGTTGGGAGTGCCTTTGTTGGGACAGATTCCTCTTGTGCAGGGCATCTGTGAGAGCGGTGATGCCGGACAACCCGTGGCATTGGATACGAATACACTGACGGGACGGGCTTTCCTGCAGTTGGCTGCCGCCGTTGTGCGGCAAGTGGATAGGCGCAACGTTGAGATGCCACCTACCCACATTGTCGAAGTAAAGAAATAATTCAAGCCTTCGCAAGCTCAAGTTAGTTGACAAGGAACAAATGAGCGAGACAACAAGGTATTTGCCATACGCAGTTTGATACAAGCCTTGCTTGATGAGGTTTTTATAGCCTTGTTCGTTGGTTCCTTGTCAACTAACTTGGAATTGCGGAAATTGACAGACTACTGCTCCACCATTACAATCACCGTTTCTTTCTCTCCCAAAGCCTCTGCTTCCGGCACGCCGGCCAGTTGTTCCTTCAGCTTTTTGCCGTAGGTGAGAAAATAAGGTATGCCGTCTACCACGCCCGAGAGATGGTCGTTGAGGGATTTCCCCTGATAAGTAAACGGAATCTGCGGATAGTCGGGATGCCCCTCTTTGTTCTTGGCAGGCGGGAGGGAGAAACATTCCGCCGTCTGCTTGTCATAGACAAGAGTATAAAGCTTCACCTTATTGGACTCGCGGTTGGAGGGGCAATCGTGCCCTTCGGAAAGACCCATGATAACATAGCGGTCGGTTTCCATGAAGCTGTTGATGAACCAATAGTCTCCCAGATTGCGGGACAGGCTCTCTACGACATACTTCCCGGTGGGGCGCTTCAAGTCGCCGAAGTCCAGTTTCCATACGGCTTTCAGCGTGGAGGCATCTTCCAATTCATAAACCGTGTCGTCGTATCCCAACAAAAAGCGGGGTTTGCCGCCGTAGACATACACTTGGCCGTCTCTTTCTGCGCTGCGGTAATCGCCGACAGGCACATAGTCTTCTGCATCGTTCACCGTGAAGAGGCAGAGCGTATCGCCCTTTGTGCCGAACGTATAAACGCGCGAGCTGAAACGCTCCGGCGAGAAATAGCCGCCTTCCATGGTGTAAAATTTTCCTTTCGCGGGCTGCGGCAGGAGGTCGGTCAACTGGTCGGGAGTGCACGTGTCGGTAGAAGCGAGCAATTCGTCCCACGACAGGTTGGCGATGAAACGTCTTGATTTCCCGCCATACGAGGCACGGAGCTGACGGAGCGAAGCGTCATACCCGGCATCATATAGAAATCGTTTCAGATTCAGGCTGATATTCTTTCCGTCTTCGGACTCCATCTCGACATCATTGCGGACGAGTTGCCTCACCGCTTTGTACTTGTCGTCCAGCAGATACAAGCCTTCTATGGCCTGCAGTACCCATTTGTTTTCTACCTTCAGCAAAGGGCTTCCGAATATGCAAAGGGCCTCTACCCCCGTGGGGTACAGCATGGGAGTACCTATTTCATTGGCTTTCAATGCACGCACATGTTTCAGTGCAGCAGCCACGTTGATGGTCTTTGCCCCGGTGCGCACGATTGTGGGCTGGTACTTGATACCTGCGGGCGGACGATAGTCGGCTGCAAAGGTTTCTACACTTGCGCCTTGCTTTTCCAGTGAGGCGGTTGTTTCACGTTGCTCCTTGCCCGCGTTGCGGTTTCCGCAGGAAACGAGCAGGAACAGGAACATGGTTAGCATACAAATCCGGTTCATAAATAGATAGGTATTTTAGTCTGTAAATAATCAAAATGCCGGGAAAACGCGGACCCCGCGGTTTCGTTGCATACAAGAGGGGTAAAGTGACTCTGTACCTACGTCTCTCTGTGTTTAGTCTCACTTAATTTTGCGCATTAGCGGCAAGAATTGGAGAAATACTACTGGAATAGGAGAGAAAGAGGACGCCCGACAGCATCCTCCTTCTTTCAGTATACCAGCCGTTATTGGTTCAGTCTAAAGCGGATGGGCAGAGTGTAAGCTGCACTCACTACTTTACCATCCTGTTTGCCGGGAGTCCAAGTCGGCATAGACTTGATGACGCGCACGGCTTCGGCATCCATCTCCGGGCTTACGCTACGCATGATTTTTACGTCGGAGATTTTTCCCTTGCTGTTTACTACGAACTGACAGACTACAGTGCCTTGCTTCCCGTCTTTTATGGCTTTGTCCGGATAGTGGATGTTAGCACCGATGAATTCCATCATAGCCATTTCGCCACCGGGAAATACAGGCTTCTCGTCTACCATGTGATAGACTTTTTCTTGCTCATCGGAAGTGGCAGCAGTTTCTGTTGCAGATGTTTCCGGTTGGGCTGCGGTTGCCTCAACCGCTGTTTTCGGTTGGGTTACAGCTTCCGTGGCAGGTGTGTCGTCCGTCTTTTCTGCGGGTTGCTCTTGTTTCTGGTTGCCGCAGGCTACTGTCAGCAAGGCTGCCATCGGGAAGAAGAGCAGGTATTTCAGCCGCCCGATGTTGGGAGTTCTTTTCTTGTTCATCATACTGATTCTCTTTTTTAAAGGTAAAACATTAAAGTTGTTATAGATGGTTGCTGCAGCCTTGTGGTAAGCCAGTCCCAGCAAGTGGTACTGATAATTTTTCTTGTTGTATCCTTTAGACAACACATGGCGGTCGGCAAGATACTCCAAGTTCTGCTTGATTTCCTGTTTCAGCAGCCAGGCAAAGGGATTGAACCAGCAGAGAGCGCACATCAGTTCGCTGGCGAGCACATCTATCGAATGCCATTGTCGGGCATGTGTCTGCTCGTGCGTCAGTATTTCGTCCAATTCCTCCCGGTTATATGCATAGGGACATACGAATATCCGTCGGAAGAAAGAGAAAGGAGCTTCGCCTTCCGGCAAGGTATGGATGCCGATGCCATTCAGCCGACTTTTCGGATAGCGGTATATCAGCCGCCAGATGGTAAGGAGTTGCACTACGATGTTTCCACATAACAGGCATGTACCTGCCATACATATCCAACTTATAGCCGGCCATATCCACAGCCTGCTCTCGACCTGCGTCCCACTGGGAGTGACAATGAATTCCGGCAGCGTCACTCCGGTTATAACGATGTCTGTTATTTCTTCAGGCAACCATATCTCTGCTACCCATGTATGAATGGGAGGCAGGGGAGCCAGCAGCGACAGGGCAATAATGCTCATCAGCAGAATCCGGCGGCAGTTGAAAAACGTGTCGCGGTAGAAAAACAGGCGATAGAAAGCGTAAAGCAACGCCAGGACGATATTGACTTTGAGCAGATAAATCAGCATGGTGAACAACAGATTTAAGATGGCATAGACAGCCGGTTATTCTTTTTCTTTCTCTATCATATCTATAATTTCTTTCAAGTCATTGGCAGAGATTTTCTCGTCTTTGGCGAAAAACGATACCATTTCCTTGTATGAGTTCTCAAAATAATTGTGTACGAAGCCGCTCAGGAACGTACGTTTGTATTCCGTTTCGGGAATGAGCGGGGTGTACAGGTACATGTTGCCTACGCGCGACAACTTTACATAACCCTTGCGCTTCAGGTTGGATATGACCGATGCAATGGTCGTGTAGGGAGGTGCCGGCTGCGGGTAGCGGGCTACAATGTCTTTCACAAAGCAACTTTTCAGTGCCCAGATGTGTAACATCACTTCTTCTTCTTGTTTTGTTAATTTCTCCATGGATATATGTTTTTAGTGAATTCGATACAAAGTTACGAATTATTCGTAAGAATAAAATAGATAGTTTGTTAAATAAGTATAAAGACTGCTCCGGTTTCAACGGTATATGAAGCGTTCTTCGGCCCTATATGAAGCAGACTGCAGCGGTATATGAAGCATTCTTCCAAGCTATAAGCATCAGGAGGCTATTTTTTAGGAAGATACGAAAGAAGCATACAGCCTTTGTCCGAAGCGGGCAGGATGGGGGCGTAGGGAGTGAATAAAATCTGTCGAATAAATATGAACTAAAATTGGGATGTTTGGATACTAATATTTATCTTTGCCCTAATTTTTGATTGGAAACACAATTTTATTAATTTATCTATTAACCTCTTTAATTTAAATTATTTGTATGAAGCTGATTAAGACATTGGTCTTAGGGATCTGCGTTGCATTTGGCGCATGTTCCTCACAGTCGCCAACGGTTTACACCAACGACAAGGGTACACGTTGGCATTGGGAGCAGGGAACTATTGTAGTGGAAACGCCGGAACGTCCGGCCGGACAGGAAAGTGCCTTGGGGCTGACCGCTCCCAAGCTGGAAGTAGTGCGTGTGGGCTTTGTAGGCCTGGGCATGCGCGGTCCGGGTGCTGTAGAGCGTTTCACTCACATTCCCGGCACACAGATTGTAGCATTGTGTGATTATGAAAAGGAACGTGCCGAACGTTGCCAGGAGTTTTTGCGTAAGGCTTCCATGCCCGATGCTGCCATTTATTCGGGAGACAAAGGCTATGAAGAGTTGTGCAAACGTGATGACATCGACCTCGTTTACATTGCTGCCGACTGGTTGCATCACTTCCCCATAGCCAAATGTGCGTTGGAGAATGGCAAGCATGTAGCCATCGAAGTTCCTTCGGTCATGAATCTGGCTCAGTGCTGGGAACTCATCGACTTGAGCGAGAAAACCCGCAAGCATTGCATGATTCTGGAAAACTGCTGCTACGACTGGTTTGAGATGAATACACTGAATATGGCCCAGCAGGGTGTATTTGGTGAAGTAATCCGTGCTCAGGGTGCTTATATCCACAATCTGGATGAGTTCTGGGACTATTACTGGAAGAATGGTGAAAACGACAAACTGGGCTGGCGCTTGGACTATAACATGCGTCATCGTGGCGATGTGTATGCTACTCACGGCCTTGGTCCCGTGGCACAGGCTCTTAACATCCACCGTGGCGACCGTATGAAGACGCTGGTTGCTATGGATACGAAGTCGGTAGTCGGCAAGGCTTTGGTTGAAGAGCGTACAGATTCTGTATGCAACAATTTCCGTAACGGCGACCATACCACAACGCTTATCCGCACCGAGTTGGGCAAGGTTATCGAAATTCAGCACGACGTAATGACACCCCAACCCTATAGCCGTCTGTATCAGCTGACCGGTACCAAGGGTTTTGCCAACAAATATCCCATCGAGGGTTATGCTTTGGGTGGCGACCAGCTTTCTGCATCGGGCGTTCAGCCGGAAGTGGACAACCTCAGCGCTCACAGCTTCTTGCCGAAAGATGAAATGGATGCACTCGTTGCGAAGTATCAACATCCTATTCTGAAGAAATACGGTGAAATGGCCAAGGAAGTAGGTGGTCACGGCGGTATGGACTTTATCATGGACAGCCGTCTGGTATATTGCCTGCAAAATGGTCTTCCTTTGGATATGGACGTTTACGACCTGGCTGAATGGTGCTGCCTGGCCGAATTGGGTGAGCTTTCTATGGACAACGGTTGTGCCGCTGTTGCTATACCTGACTTTACTCGTGGTGAATGGAACAAAGTGCAGGGATACAAGCACGCATACGCTTCTCCCGAAGATGAAAAGGCTGCTGCTGAAAAGGCTGCTGCTTTCACTGCTAAGTTAAAGGAGCAGGGTGCCAAGAAATAATCTTCCCTTGACATTATGGAGGCAGTGAAAGGACCATCCGTTCTTTTCCTCTGCCTGACAGATATGAAAAAGCCGGTTCTTGCTGATAATACATCGCAGGAACCGGCTTGTTTTTGGGGAAACAGGTTATATCATTCTTTTGCGCTCTTTCTGCCAGTGCCCGTAGCAGCCCGCAGCATCTTGTATCTCTTGTATTCCTCGATTACGTGCTTGCGGCTTTGCATAATTTGCCAGCGGTATACCAGGCAGGTAGTAATGAAATATACTCCGGTTTGTATCCACAAAGCCTGATATTCGAACGATGTCTCATGCAGGGTAGCTCCCATGCTGTTGATACGCACAAATCCGTTGATGCCGAATGTGGAAGGAAAGAGATAGGAAAAGTATTTCCAGAACGGAGGGATGGCACTTCCCGGCCATGAGATGCCGGAAAGAAATAACAGGGGCACGGAGGTGAAAACAAACATCAGCATGCAGGTCTCGCGGTTGCGGATAGCTATGGATGCAGTCATGGAGAAGAAAATGCATGCCAGAAGATACGGCAGGATGAATAATGTCAACTCACCGGGCAGGGCTATTTGGTTCAGGTGGAATATTCTGGGGACTACGCAAAGTATGTAAACTGCTACCAGTGCATAGACCATCAGGTAACTCAGTCCCTTGCCCAATACAATGCGCAACGTGCCGTGATAATGCCGGTTGATAGGCACCAGGTCGCGGAATTGGTTGCGTTCGCGGGCTGTGCCGGCACTGAGTCCTATGCCCAATAATAGTGTCTGCTGTATGATAAGCATCAAAACTGCCGGGATAAGAAAAGCGGCAAAACCGTTGGTCGGATTGTATAGTGCCACGTCTTTGTAGGTTATAGGGTAGGCAGTCAGTTCGTCTTGCCGTTCTGTGGTGTTGCCGGCACGTGCTATCTTTATTTCGGCGTTCATATCCAGCGATACTTCCGTATTGGCCAGTAATAGCGACTTGTAATAAAGCAGACCGCTCATATCGCAGTAAAGCGTGACGTGGGTTTGCCTTCCTTCTGCAATGTCATCACTGAAAGAGGCTGGTATATAGATAATGCCGTATGCTTTGCGGTCTTTCAGAACCAACTTGGCTTCTTCCATATCTGCGCAATAGGTGATAATCTGTACTTCCGAAGTAGCATCTACCCGCCGCAGATAGTCGCGGCTCAGACTGGTACGCGAGTTGTCTACCACGGCAGTAGGTACGTCGTGTAAAGTTTCGTTGGTATATATGAAAGAATATATCAAGGGATATACCAAAGGCACAAGTACGAAGAATATCAGTACGCCTTGGTCGCGGAAGGTATTGCGGAATTCCTGCTTCCAGATGTAGAGCATATCATGAATGCTCTGCACAAGCCATTGTTTCAATGTAGGACGTTTCATTTCAGGGTACGTATTTATAATAAATCAAGGCTCCCTTTAAGCGGTGGGCCACCATGAAGGGAAGCAGCATGAACAGTAGCAGGGCCACATAGTTTGTCCAAGAATATATCATGGGATAACCATTGAGCGCCTGGTCTACATAAATAAGAAAGTAATGCCGCAACGGGAAAAGATTGGCCAGTGCTTGCAGGGTGGGGTGCATCCCCATCACGGGAAATGAAAGTCCGCACATGGAGAATGAAAGTACTCCCCACAGCGAAGCAAAACTCAAACCGAGACGGAGAGTCGGCAACGTGCCTATCATCAGTATGCCCATGCCCTGTGAGGCTAATACGAGGCAAAGCGTGGCAAACAGCATGGGCAGAATGCCACTGTTGCACGGGAAATGGAGAAACCCGTATAAGTAGACATTGTAAAGTATGCCCATCAGAAAGAAAATAAGAGTGTGAGGCAGTAATTTTCCTCCCAAGGAAATCCAGATAGAGTTATTCCCAAGGCGCAGCCATTCGCGGGCCGTCCGTTCTTTGATTTCTACACCGATGGAGAATACCGTTACCATAAAAATCAATAGCATCAGCACGCCGGGAGCAAAAGTGTTGTTTAGATATACCGAATAGTTGAGCCACGGGTTGTTGAGCGGGTGGGTATCAATCACAATGGGCTGCAGATAATTCATTGCCTGTTCTTCTGTAGCTCCTTTGGCCAATAAAGTGGCCTGGACAACTGCTCCGGATGCAAGTTCACTCATGGTTTTCATGTCCTTGAAAAGCAATGAGCCGGCTATCAGTAATGTATTATTGGTATAAAAGGATACAGTAGGACGGCGTTGTGCCTGTGCTTCAGCTGTGGTGCCTTCGGGGATGTAATAGAAACCATAGATGTCCCCCCGCTGCACGGCTTCACGCGCTTCATTGAACGTCGGGTAGTGGGCTATAACTTTGCTCTGCTGAAAAGCGTCCAAAGTACGTGTCAGTTGTCGCGTGGTGGAAGTTTGGTCTTGGTCGACAACTCCAACAGGCATATCAGTGGGCAATCCCGATTCCATCAGTGTGGTAAAGAAAATGTAGCAGAAAAGCGGCGCCACTATCATGCAGAACAAATAGAGCGGACGCGAAACCAGCCGGTGGCATTCGCGCCTTATTACGTTCCAAAAGGCTTTATATTTATTATTTGCTTTCATGCTATTTCTCCAAAATGACACTCATTCCGGGACGTAAACCTTCTGTTTTTTCCAAAGGTGTTGCTCTGACCTCAAAGGTTTTCAGGTCGAATTGGCCGGTCGTTTTTGTTGCTTTCCAGGCAGCATAACTACCTAAGTCTTTCATATAATATACTTTCAGTCGAATATTGCGGTTTAATGCAGGTACAAATGCTTCGAATTCGCTACCCATTCCCAATCCTTGTAGCAAATCTTCGCGAACATTGAAGGTAACCCACATATCTTCCATGATGGCTATGTTCATAATGGGAGCTCCGGTTCCTACGAGTTCACCCATTTTAGGGAAAATCTCAGACACCTCGCCGGCGCTTTGCGCAGTGAGCACAGTTTCTTTTATGTATGATTCGACTTCAGCAACAGCTCCTTTGGCTCGTTCCACTAAAGCAGCTGCGGCAGCCTTATCTTCGCGTTCAGCTCCGTTTTTTGCCATGTCATATTGGGCCTTGGCAGCTTTTTCGGTGGCTCTGGCAGCATCACGCTGAGCCGTTATTTCATCTAATTTTTGGGCAGACATAACGCCTTGCTCATAAAGATTCCTGATGCGGTTATAAGATTTTTCGGCTATTGACAATCCGGCCTGAGCTTTTTGCCACATTTCATAGGCGGCTTGTACTTGTTCGTGCCGGGCACCTTTTTGGGCTTTTTCATTTTGAGCCTGTGCAGCGGCTTCTGCGGCTTTGGCCTGTTCCAATTTCGCTTGCACATCGGGTGCTTCCAGTATGGCCAATGTGTCTCCTGCTTGCACCGTTTGTCCTTCTTTGACGCAGAAAGTCAGAATACGTCCCGGTACTTTGCTCGATATGCGGTATTCTGTAACTTCGGCTTGTCCTTGTACTATTTCCGGTCCTTTGCGCAAAGCAAAGAATCCTACCAATGCTACTATGGCCACGACTCCCAGCAATGTGAGGAAGGCCAGAATCATATTGCTGTTTTGTGATTTTAAGTTCATATTCTTGCTATATTTTTAATTCAGTTTTCTGTATTTAATTACTAATTGCCAGTTGTCCCATGGCCTTCTTCAAGTAAACTTCGGTCAGTTTAACGTCAATTTGTGCATCAATCTTTTCTGATTGTGCAGACAGCCAGGCGGTGTGAGCCTCTAATACATTGCTGGCCGGGATAACTCCTTCTTCAAATCCTAATGTGGCATAGCGTAGATTCTCGTTGGCTTTTTCCAAGTTTTTTTCTGCCATTGTAAGTTTCTTTGCAGCCTCATTTACTTGAAAAGCTGTTTGGTTAACTTGTAGTTCTATCTTCTCTTTGGCATCTTGCAATTGGTATTGGGCAATGCGTGCTTCCGATTTGGCAGATTTCACTTTATACATACCTTCTCCCCAATGCCATATTGGCAGAGAGACGGTAACGCCCACATTCCACATTCCTTTGAACTTCTTTTCGAAGCTGTTGAATACCGAAGGATTAGTAGCCATATACCCTCCAATCAGGGCTATGGAAGGAAGGTAATCTGCCCGCGTTAGTTTTATCTTTTGCTGATAGATGCGGTTGGCCAGTTCCAAGCTGCGTATTTCCGGTCGATTTTCATACACGGCATTGATGTCGATGTCGTGTGTGGGGACAGCTGCAGGAGAAAGGTCTTCTTCCTTTTCGTCTGCCAAAGTGAAAGTCGAAGAAAGGTCAAGTCCGCACAGTTGGCAGAGTAGCATTCGCGAAAGAGTCAGTCCATCGTCTACTTTGGTAAAGGTCATTTCTGCTTCATTAACCTTGACTTTGACGGATAGTACATCTGCTTTGGTAGCTATCCCTTCGGCTTTCATTTTTTCAATATCGCTTTCTAATTTTTGAAGCAGTTTCAGGTATCCCTCTGCCAACTTTTTCTTATTGGCCAATGAGACTACTTGCCAATAGGCCTGGTCGGTACTTAAGATTACTTCCTGCATACCGCTGTCGTGTTGCTGACGTGCCAAAGCTTCAGCATATTTCGTAATTTTATTGTATGCCCGTATTTTGCCACCCATATAAAGAGGTTGGGTCAGTGTCAATGCTCCAGCATACATATTGCGTGTATCTGTACGGAATGCATCGACTACGGCACTGCCTGCATTATTTAGCGCCCCTGTAAGGCTTTGTCCGAGAGCAGAAAGAGGACCGCTTAATTCGGGATAAATTTGCGAAATGATTTGTGCCGCTTCTTGCAGAGGGGTTCCCAATGAAGTGCCCAACCCTGAGAGTGTGCTTTTTTGTGCATCACTCAGCAGAGAGAGTTCACGACTGGTACGCATATATCCACCCGCTGCGGATATTTTGGGGAGAAAGTTGGTAAAAGCGGCCTTCTGCTGGTAATGGGCAGCGTTGATTTTCTCGTGGCTGATCAGTAGTTCTTTGTTGTTGGCAAGCGCCAATGCACGACAACTATCCAAACTGAGTGTCTCTTGGGCTGGCAAAGACCATACTGCACACGTTAAACCGATGATACAAAAGAGTTTTTTCATTGAATTCATACATTTGCCTAAGTAACAATATTGCCAGCAAATTGTTCGTCAAACAACAAACAGTTGCATAGGCAACGGGGCAAATGTATGTTCTTTCAATGATTCTTCAAAATAAATTAAGTTTTTTTAGTTGAGGCTGAAATTCTGACTTCCTATCAGATTCCCGGCGGTAAATATATCTATGCGATAGGTACCTGCGTAAAGAAATTCTTCTACATCCCAATAAACAGTAACTGGCTGTTCTTCGCCGGTGTATTCAATATATTTCTTTATTGAGTAGCGTAAATTCCGGTTCTCATAGGCGAATACATCCGCATCGTTTTTAGTCAACACATCATTGTCTGGCTTGGTAATGCGTACATAAAGAGTCTTCTCTCCTGTTTGTGCTGTAATGTTCTTTGAGATGACAAAGTCTATTTTTAGCTGTACAATATTTTTGGTCCGTTTTGTTCTCTTATTGCGTTTATTCAATGGAGTTACTTCAATGGCGGTAGCATCCAATTGGGCAGCGAGCGTAACCTTCTGGTTCAATGCTTTCTTTTCCTGCGAAAGATTGTTGATTGTAGCAGAAGCCGCATTGTATTTTTGGGTTACGTCGGCAATGATTTCTTTTTGTTGGGCTGTCAATCGGTTCAGCGAATCAATCTGGTTAATGTAGCTTATCATTACCTTGCGGAGCGTAGCCAGTTCATTGCGCAGTCGGCGTATTTCCCGGGCATTGCTGCTTTTCACGGTGCGCAGTTCTTCCAATAAGCGTTGCGTTTTCAGCTGTTCCTGCTCCAGTAGCGAGGACAACGAATCGTTGGAAACAGTCAGTTTCAACTCATCATATTGTCTGGCGAAAGTGGTATATTGGTTTTCCAGATCTTCTTTTTCCAATTCAAACTCTTGCGTCAGTTCCTTGTTTACTTTCTTTTCTGATATTAAAAGAACGCTGACGCCAGCTAACAGCAATATAAGAATGCCGCCAACTATCCATGTAATGGTTCTGTTGTTTTTATTCTCTGTCATAACTTATGTTTATTTATTCTTTTGTCAGGAGTAGTTGTAGGATTTCTAAGGGTAGATGGGTGTATCGGGATATAGTTGACAAAGGAACTCCATCGGCAAACATTTCTTGAGCAATGGAAAGAGCTTTGTTCTTTTCTCCCTTTTCCATTCCTTTGGCCATTCCTTTTTCCATTCCCTCGGCCATTCCTTTTTCTAATCCTTCCGAATAGCCTTTATTTTGAGCGGTAGAGAGTACGCTATACCAGTCTCTGAAGGCTTTTAAGCTTTCTTCATATTCTATTTTTTCGCAGGTGTTGAATCTGGCTATTTCTGCGGCACTGAAGAATTGCTCAAATATTTTTTCCCTTAAAGCTTTAGGACGGTCCCAGAGAGCCGGTAAGTGGCGGATGGCATAAAGCCATTTGTCAGACATAGTCACTAATTCTTCTTCTGTTTTCGTAAATTTAGGCATCTCCAAGTAGATAAATGTCAGTTTGTCATAAAAGACTTTCTTGGTTCGGGTGTCCATCAGTTTCACTTCGTGGTGGAAATAGTTTGGGTCGCTGTCATCGAAAGAAAAGTTCAGGATGCCAATGGTGTAGACCGCTTTTAACTGGTAATTCCAGTCACCCCGTTGTGCCTGTTCTCTTATCGGAAAGGTTGAATAGAAAATGCTGCGGTCTTTAAAGAACTGCTGTTCGGCCTTTTGCATTTCCACTAAGAATTTTTCTCCGTTTTCATTTTCACAATATACATCGAAAACGGCCTTCCGGTCTGTTTCTTGCGTGCCCAGTTGTTCGCTGTTCAGATAGCTTAGACTGGTAATGACTTCTTGACCGTCCAATAGTGAGTTGAGAAAACTGCGTAGCAATTCTTTATTGGCTTCTGTACCGAAAAGCTTCTTAAAAGCGAAATCGGTATAGAAGTTAACATATCTTTCGTGTAATCCTTCCAGTGTCATAAGCGCTTTGTTTCTTGCAATGTCGCAAAGGTAGGATAAAAAATCTGCTTTTGGTGCTTCTATGAACAAAAAAGTAGAAAGCATTCTGTTTTTTGTGGTCTATGTGTATCAGTTGTTCTGTTTTTGTGGTCATGATTGTGATGAAAGGGCTTTTGAGAAAATCTTTAAGCTATTGGAAGCACGTTTCCGAGCGCTAAGAAGCCGATTGCCAATTGCTAAGAAGTAATCGGTTAAATTACAGTTTGTTAGATGGGACAGGATGCGTATGTTTTTTGTGAGGGAATGTCTCTTTCTTAAAAGAAAAAGACACTGTCTTAATTGTCGGACAGTGTCTTTTCTAAAGTTTATGCTGACAAGATATTATTCAGCACCGTAGTCTTCTGCATTCAGTTCATACGTCATGTTGCTTGAGTTATTCAAATTAACATAAATTCGATAATTGCCAGCTGTAGTAACCTTGATGTTATCCTGGGTATTGAGTCCGCCATCGCTTGTACCTCCAAACCAAGTGCCGTTATCGGTCAGGAACTTAATCTCGTCGTTGGCGGCAAACGTATAGTCTATATAGAACCTCTGTTTTTCTGCATCGAATTTCATGATGTTTTCCGATACCGAGGTATCCCATGTCAGACCACTTGCGCTTCCTACCAAATACAAAGCATCGAAGCTTAAGTTGTTAGTCAGCACCAATGTCGAGTTATTGAACTGGAAGCGATAGAACCGGTGGCTATAGCAGCTGATATTGCCTGAACCGCCGTCGTTAATCAGTGTGATGCTGGCAGCCTCTGCATCGGGTGCGGCAGCAGAGCCATCCAGGCCCCAGTTTCCGTTATCCCAGTTGGTAGCTCCTGTCAACTTGAATCCTCCGCCGGTAGAAGTATTGAAGTCTATTACTCCTTCAAAGTTTACTCCATCTTCGCTGAAGCTGAACAGAGATTGTGCCGTATCCCATCCCCAGCTGCTGTAGTCGCCGATGACGTATACTTCCGGATATTGTATGTCGGCACTATATGGCTGAATATTCAGCGTGATTACATTCGAGTAGAGCGGTGTGGACGCATTCGATATGGATGAAGACAGACGGATTTCAAAGTCACGAGCACTGTAATCTTCTTCTATGCCCTGGTTGCGTAGCAGGGTGAGGATGTTGGTGTTCAGGGCTCCTACTTGAATGTCTTGCGACTCGGCGGTGGTCACCGATGCCAGTTGCACGGCATTGGCAAAGTTGTTTCCTGCCAGGTCGAAATCAATGTTGGTGGTGACAATGGCGTTGTAGCCGAAGTCGGGTTTCGTCCATGTCAGTGTGAAGGCTACATTCTCCGAGTTGCGTGATTCTAATACATAGCTGGTCGTAGCCGGTGCCTCTAATACAGCTGCCTGTGCATTTTCTGCATTGTAGGTTACTCCGTCGAGGTCGCTTTCGCAGGCTGTAAAGGCCAACGCTACCCCAAGTACGGGTATATAATTGAGTAGTCTTTTCATAATTTTTTCTTGTTAGAAATTAATCATTGAATTAATAACCGGGATTTTGTTCCAGATTGCCGTTTACGCTCAGGTCCGTAGTGGGAATGGGGTAGAGGTTGTAACGGTCGTCCACGGCCACACCGGTGGGTGTACCTCCTTTCTCAACCCACAGATAGTTGCCCGATGTGAATAATCCAAATCGGATAAGGTCTGTGCGGCGTGTACATTCAAAATACATTTCGCGTTGGCGTTCGTTCAGCAGATTACCATATTGTACGCTGCTGGTGGTACCTCCGATGCTGGCATTAGCCGTCAGCCAACTGCTGCTGATGTCATGGCTGTGGTCACCATAGCCACGGGCACGCAGTTCGTTGATGTAGGTTACGGCCTGCTCCATGCTGCCTCCCTGTCCGCCGCGGGCTACGGCCTCTGCGTAATTCAGGTAGATTTCACCCAAGCGGAAGAGGGGGAAGTCTGTGTCTGGGAAAGTAGCATTTTTGCCGTCTGTTCCGTCGCTGTTCAGGTTAGTGAACTTATATACCGACCAGCCTTGCGTGTCGAATGTGGCATAAGACGTGGTGATGTCTATGCTCTTGCTGCCACTGTAAAAGATGCCACGCTTGTCCAGTATGTTTTCGTCAGTCCACGTGCTTTCGTCCGTGCTTGGAAAGTCAAATACACGTACTAAGTTACCGGTACCTCGGAATCCGGCCCATCCGGAACCAATGCCGCTGGCTCTTTCCGGGCTGCTGGCACGTGTGCCCAGTATAATGGCACCGATGCCATAAGATTGGGTTGTTTCACCGTCTGCCATGATGGGAAAGATGATTTCTTTGGAGGATGTGGAGTTTTCGCCGTTGTTAGCCATGAACAGTTCGTCGTAGTTGTCGGCCAGGCTATAACCGGCGTTGATGACATTGTTACAGCGTGCGATGCAGTCATCATAACGCGGTGTGCCTGTATAGACTTCTGCATTAAGGTACATGCGTGATAGCAGGGCGTCTACAGCTGCTTGTCCGGCATGTCCGTATTCGCCTTGTCCGGGCAAGTCGTCATAAATATCCAGCAGTTCGCTTTCAATCCAGTTGAAGTAGTCGGCGCGTGTGGCAAGCTGACTGGGATTTAATGAGTAGTTGGATTCTGTAATGAAGGGAGGACGTCCGAACAAATCCATCAGTGAATAGTAGGCCAATGCCCGGCAGAACCGTGCTTCGGCAGCATATTGTGCCTGGTTGATTTCAGCCGGTGCATTGCCGATGTTGTTCATAAAGTCATTAACCAAAGCCACGATGTACATGCCGCGTTGGTAAGCACCTTCAATTGATTCCACCTGAGCTGTGGTCCACGTCATGGAGTTCATAGACGATACCCATGCATCGCCCCATGCGTTCTTTGTCTCATCGGTGGGGCAAGTCTGTAGGGTAAACCAGCAGCGCAACAGCACGGTATTACCGGCATCCAGACCACTGATGTCGGACGAACCGGCACCGTCTTGTCCGGAGAGTGCCCATACGGAATAAATTTTGTTCAGAGCCTGGGTATAGCTTTCGGCACTGTCATACGCTTTGTTGGAGGTCGTAATATCAGGATCCAACGGAAATACGTCAAGATCATTAACGCAGCTGGTTGTAGTCAATAATCCGGTTCCCAGCAAGGATATTGCAATATGTTTCAGTTTCATAATAGTCTAATGTGTATTAAAAGTTAAGATTAAGTCCTAAAGTATATGTGCGTGGACGTGGCCACATATTGCCGTCTACACCATTGACTCCCGGTATTTCGGGGTCGATGCCCGAATATTTCGTGATGGTGAATACGTTTTGTATGCTGAAGCTGATACGTCCTGAAAGTTTCTCGGTAAAGAATTTATCGAACGAGTAACCTACTGTGATGTTATCCATCTTCAGGTAAGAGGCATTTTCCAGATAGAGGTCGGTCAGTTGGCTTTCTACGCTGCTGTGGGTGTAGCGAAATCCACCGGTCTGTTCCAATGCTTCTTTGTTGTGGTTGCTCAGTGTGCCCAGACCGCCATAGTTGGCATACGTGCCGTGTTCGGCTGTCTGTGAGTTGAAAGCATAATTGCCGAGGCTGGCGCGGAGGTTGAAGCCCAAATCCCAATTTTTCCATTGGAATTGTGAACTGAAGCCCATATAGACGTCAGCCAGTGGACTTTTGCCGGTGAAGTAGCGGTCTCCGTCGTCAATGGCGCCGTTCCCGTTGCGGTCTACGATTGCTCCCTGTATAGGTTTGCCGTTTTCATCATATACCTGTTCGAAGAGCCAGAAGGTGTAGGGGGCATGTCCTACCTGATGTCTGGCCACGGGAGTGTTGGTGCCGAAACTTACCGTAGAAGCCACAATGCCTTCGTAATCAGGATTGTAATTGGCTGTCAGTTTTGTAATCTTACTGTCGTTCCAAGTGATATTGTAACCAATCGTCCAAGAGAAGTCTTTCGTTTGGATGGGCACGGCATTGATGTTGAACTCTACGCCTTTGTTTTCCATCTCGCCCACGTTGGCAGTGATTTGGTTGGTAAAGTTTGTGCCTGCAGGCGCACTTACTGTATTCAGCAGGTCTTTGGTCTTCTTTACGTAGAATTCCAGGCTACCATTGATGCGGTTATTCAAGAAACCGTAGTCAACTGCCACGTTGTATGTGTGCGTTTCTTCCCACTTCAGGTCGGGGCTGTAACCGTCCGGTTTCAGAAGGTAAGAACCGTTGTACATTGTATTATTGTTGGTACTGAACACGTATTTTGTAAGATACATATAGTCGCCTATGTCCTGCTGGCCGGTGATACCATAACCTAAACGAAGTTTTAAGTTGGAAAGTACGTTGCGGGTATTGTTCATGAACCTTTCATTGATGATGCTCCATGCCAGTGCGACAGATGGGAACATACCCCAACGGTTATTCTCGCTGAACCGGGAAGAACCGTCTCGGCGCAAGGTAGCGGTGAGCAAGTAACGGTCCATCAGGTTGTAGTTCAAACGTCCGAAGAAAGATACCAGGTAGTTTTCATACGGATTAGCGCTGCTGTCATCACGGTAGTAACGTTGTTCGCTTTCGTTCCAGGTCCAGCCGGCAGGTGCACTTATGCCTTCATATTGACCGGTAGCTACATTGGATTTCTGCTGGGTAAAGTCCTTGTAATAGAAGTGCTGCCATGAATAACCCACCATCAGGTCTACATTACTTTTGATAGGCTCGAAGTAGTGTACGTAGTTGGCATAGAAGTCCAGCAAATGGTTACGGCGCAAGTTGCTCCAAGAGCCGCCTTGGCCTAAACCTGGGAAGTCGGTGTCTTTGACAGCTTGGTATGAGCCTGGATTTACGTAGTTGTCACCCGTAGTTTTGGCAACGTCATAACCCAAGTTCAGATTCAGACGCAAATCCTCAAAACCGTGTATTTTGTAGTCTAATTGGATGTTGCCTAAGCTACGTTTGGTGGTGCCTTGATTGTTCACATCATAAAGCAGAGACAAGGGATTGACTGCTGCATTATCGTCCGGTCTGTATCCGGTGATATTTCCGTCGTTGTCTCTGATGGTATTGGTATGACCGTAGAGACCGTTGTAGCCATTTAAACCTTCTGTGTAATTGCCGGTAGCATAAACGGGCTTTGTGGGGTCGTAATAAACGGCAGCACCTACGGCGCCTGAGTCAGCAAAACGGTTGTTGTTGATAGTACCCTTGACGTTAATGTCCACGCTCAAGTGATCGTTAAAGAACTTAGGGCTGAGGTTGATGGCACCTGTGTAACGCTCGTAGTCGGAAGTTTTCAGCGTACCGCGTTCTTTATTGTAGCCGAAAGATACACGGAAAGGCATGAATCCTGCTTTGCCCGATACGGCAATGTTCTGGTCTGTACCTAAACCTGCTTGGAAGATTTCATCCTGCCAGTCGGTCGAGACACCAGGATACATGTTCAACTGACTTTCAATGGTGCTATATACATCTGTACCTGCATATTGGCTGAGCATAGTTTCGCGAAACTCATTTCCATCCATTACATTGACACGTTTGTATGGGTCTTTGAAAGAATAAGTGCTGTTGTAGGTTACTTTGATTTTGCCTTCAGCCCCTTTCTTCGTGGTGATGATAATGACACCGTTGGATGCGCGCGAACCGTAGATTGCTGTTGCAGAAGCATCCTTCAACACGGTGAATGTTGCAATGTCGTTTGGGTTGATGGTTGCTAAGGCGTTGGGGGTTCCGGGAGCTGCATCGTTAGATACTGGTACACCATCAATGACGATCAGCGGGTCATTGCTGGCGTTCAGAGAAGCGCCGCTACGGATACGAATGGTAGAACCGGAACCCGGGCCGCCATCGCCGCTCGTTACGCTGAGGCCCGGAACCTTGCCTTGCATCAGTTCCTGCGGAGAAGTCACAGCACCGCGGTTGATTTCTTCTGCTTCAATAGCTACTACCGAACCGCTCAAGTCGCTCTTCTTCACCGAGCCATAACCAATGACTACGACTTCGTCCAGCATTTCAGTGTCTTCTTTCAAGATGACATTCATTTGCTCTGCAGCCGGCAGTTCTACGGTTTTGTAGCCGATGTAACTGATGACAATGATGTCACCTTTTTTGGCTTGGAAGGTAAAATTGCCGTCCAGGTCAGTAATGGCACCGTTGGTGGTACCTTTAATCTGGACGCTTGCTCCGATGACACCCAGTCCGGTCTCATCTTTCACAATGCCTTTGACCGTGATGCTTTGGGCAAAGGCCTGCACAGAAAGCAAGATACCCACTACCCATAGTAATAGGAACTTGCCTGAACTTCTTAGAATTCTTACTTTCATGATGATTAAATTGAAGTTTGTATTAAATTGATTTGGTTGTTTCTCTTGAAAGTCTTTTCCCCGCTCTCCGCACGGGGCGGGAGAAAAGACGCTACCTATTGAAAACTACAATCTTCTTACCTGTGTCTGGCAGGGGTGGCTTGGCAGGGCGGCTGCGCTGGGTGTAACATCCCGTAACACTTAGGATGTTACGGTGTAAAGCTCGGAATGTTACACGGTAACAATCGGACTGTTACTATGTAACAATCGGACTGTTACACGGTAACATACGGAGTGTATGCAGCAGCCCTCCGTAGGCGGTCCGTTCCCTGTACTTACTCTTGTTTGATTTCCCTGATGGAGAGGGCATATCCGCCGCCTACGGCTGCTTTCAGCTTCAGCTTGCTTTTGCTGGTTACTTTTTTCTTGGTAATGGTGTAAGCTTGCGGATTTGTTTCCCAATGGGCATCTTTGGCATCTGCGTAAATAGTGGCTTCATACTTCTTACCCGGAGTAAGAAAATCCAAGCGGAGGTCTGACTCATGACCGTTATAGCCCGCTGTACAGCCCACGTACCAGTCGTCCGTACCTTTGGCCCGGCGGGCAATAGTAATATATTCGCCCGGTTCGGCTTCTAAGTATCTGCTTTCATCCCAGTCGATGGCTACGTCTTTGATAAATTGGAAAGCATCCATGAAGCGTTCATAGTTCTCAGGAATGTCGGCTGCCATTTGCAGGGGGCTGTACATTGTGACATACAAGGCCAGTTGGCGAGCCAGAGTTGAACGGACGTGTGAAGTGTTGCCCGGATTTATTTTGCTGCAATCCATCTCGAAGATGCCGGGTGTATAATCCATCGGTCCGCCAATGAGACGGGTAAACGGAAGTATAGTCGTATGATATACTTTGTTACCGCCAAATGATTCATATTCTGTACCGCGGGCCGATTCATTGCCAATCAGATTGGGGTAAGTGCGGCACAGACCGGTGGGGCGTACAGCTTCGTGTGCATTGACCATAATTTTATATTCGGCAGCCTTGGTTACAGCATAGAGGTAGTGGTTCACCATCCATTGTCCGTAGTGGTGTTCGCCGCGTGGAATAATGTCGCCCACGTAGCCGCTTTTTACCGAATTGTATCCGTTTTCCACCATAAAGCGGTAGGCTTTGTCCATGTGTCGTTCATAATTGAGTACGGATGAGGATGTCTCATGGTGCATCATCATTTTAACTCCTTTGCTTTCTGCATAGCGATGGATTTCTTTCACATCAAAGTCCGGATAGGGTGTCACAAAGTCGAAAACATAGTCCTTGCTTTTTCCGAACCAGTCTTCCCATCCTTCGTTCCAGCCTTCCACCAATACGGCATCAAAACCATGTTCGGCGGCAAAGTCGATGTAGCGTTTCACATTGGCAGTATTGGCCGAGTGTTTACCGTTGGGGGTGGTTTGGGTATAATCTGTTTCTCCCAGTTTTACGCTATACACATCATCCGTATAGGCCCATGTACCTTTATTGGTAATCATGTCCCACCAGATACCTACATATTTCACCGGTTTGATCCACGAAGTATCGGCATACTTACAAGGCTCGTTCAAGTTGAGTGTAATACGTGAGGCCAGAATGTTTCGTGCATCATCGCTTACGATAATGGTGCGCCAAGGCGAATGACATGGTGTCTGCATATATCCCTTGTCGCCTTTGGCATCTGGTGTCAGCCAAGATTCGAATATCATGTTCTTATCGTCCAGATTAAGACTCATGCAGGAATAATCTACCAAGGCTGCTTCATGCAGGTTTATATAGAGTCCATCGTCTGTTTTCATCAGCAAAGCAGTCTGTACACCGGTGGGTGAGAATACAGTCTGCGACGAATTAGGGGTGACGGCATCTTTCATCAGCTTTCGGATTTCGGAAAGGCGGGAGATGGTGTAATCATACTCTTGCGTATCGTAATCGCCCGGAATCCAATAGGCAGTGTGGTCACCTGTCATGGCAAACTGGCTATGTTCTTCTTTGATGACGAAATAGTTCAGGTTCTTCTGTTGTGGAAATTCGTAGCGGAAGCCCAAGCCGTCGTTGAACAGCCGGAAGCGGATGATGATGTAACGTTCGTTGTCCGGTTGGTTCAGTGTTACCGCCAGTTCATTGTAATGGTTGCGTATTTCGCTTTCTTCGCCCCATACGGGTTTCCATGTTTCATCGAAAGTTGCAGTTTGCGTGTCTTTGATGACAAAGCCATTCATCAGGTTGGCTTTCGAATCCAGCCTGCTTTTTTCTTTGTCACTCATCTCTGTCCATTCGAAGTCCGTTTTTTTGTCGGCATCTTCTTTTTTCAGTTCCAATCCCAATGTACTGGGTTTGATAACTGTTTGGTTTTTGTAGTACAATTCATAGGTTGGTGCACCTGCCTGGTTCAGGCTGAAGTTCATCACTAGATTGCCGTCCGGTGAGGTTAGCTTTTGCGCTTGGGCAAAGACGGCACTACAGCATAGGGCTGTGATGGTAAGTTTTCTTTTTAGGTTCATACTGTCTCGTGGTATTAAAAGGATTAAGGTACGATTCCCTTTCGGGTTATACCGATGGCGAAATTAGACATTTCAGAATCTTCCTTATCCGGTTGAAATTAAAATATAAATGAATTAAGTTTGTTTTCTTATTCAATAGCTTGTGTATAAACTGTTTGTATAAAAAGCTGTTTTGGTAAAATAGAAACTTTTTAGAAACAGAGCAGTAGCGATTCGCGTTGCTTGAGCGACAGTTTCCCTTTCAGATTGATGGTCTTTCCGCTCAAAACATCAGTAGCCTGGGCTTTCGGAAGTATTTCTTTATAGGGCGTCAAGTCCAGTTCTTGAGGTTTATCCGTGCCATTCATGATGATGACAGCCGATTGGTTGCCGTACTTTCGTTCGTACACATACGTGCCGTTAGCAATAGAAAAATGCTTCAGGGTACCTTTGCCGACAGCTTCGTTTCCTTTGCGCCAGTTCAGCAGCTTGCGGGTGTAGTCAAAGGCTTCGTTCTGTAACTTGGTACGTCCTTCTCTGGTAAAGCAGTTGGTCTTGTCGCCAGTCCATCCGCCGGGGAAATCCCTGCGTAGTGTGCCGTCTCCCTCGCCCTTATCTCCCGGCATCAGAATCTCCGTGCCATAATAAATTTGCGGAATGCCTCGTGTCGTAAGCAAATAAAGCAATGCCTGCTTGTAGCGTGTGATGTTTTTGGTCTGTTCTTCCCGGATGTAGAAACGCGAAGTGTCGTGATTGTCGAGAAAAGTGAGCAGATTCATTGGGTTGGCATAGACCAAGTCTTGCGTAATGTAGTCGTACAGCCAGTAGAGGCCGCCTGCCCAGTCGGTAGTTTCCTCATCGAAAGCCTTGTTCATCAGTCCCTGCAGCGGGAAATCCATTACAGTGGGGAGGTTAGAGTTGCGCGGAGCTGCCAGTTTGCTGTCTTTCTGCCAGAAAGATACCAATACGTTACTGTTCAGCCATGTTTCGCCCACGATATTGAAGTTGGGATATTCTTCCAATACTTCTTTGCACCATTCAGCCATGAAGTCGAAGTCGGCATACGGGTGTGTATCTTGGCGGATGCCGTTGATGCCGGCAAATTCTATCCACCAGATGCTGCTTTGTATGAGATACCGGGCCACGTGGCGGTTGCGTTGGTTCAGGTCGGGCATAACCTGTGTGAACCACCCGTCGGTGGCTATTTTTCGTTCGTAGTCTGCGGCATGGATGTCTTGCACGCTGGCCGTTTTATACGAAGTAGGTACAAAGTGCGATTTGAAGTTGAACCAATCATCAGAGGGGCGGTCTTTGAACAGGTAGTTCTCGCTGCCACAATGGTTGAAAATCATGTCCATTACCACTTTCAGACCTTTGGCGTGGGCCTTGTCCACCAGTTGTTTAAATTCGCCGTTGTTGCCGAACCTCCTGTCTATCTGGTAATAATCGGTGATGGCATAACCGTGGTAAGAGCCATCGGGCATATCGTTTTCCTGGGTAGGGTTCAGCCAGATGGCCGTTACGCCCAAATCGGCAATGTAGTCCAAGTGGTCTTCAATGCCTTTCAGGTCTCCACCATGGCGGGCATATTGCTCATTGCGGTCTACTTTGTTTTCCAGCATGCCTTCTACGACATCGTTACTGGGGTCGCCGTTGGCAAAACGGTCGGGCATGATGAGGTATAGCACATCTTGTGCTGTGAATCCCTCGATGTCTTCCCCTTTGCGTGTGCGTTGTTTCAACTCGTAGGGGACGGTAGTTGTCTTTTTACCTTTTTTCAGTACAATGTTGAAAGTCTGGGGGGCAGCTTCCGACAGGTCTACGTACAGCAAGAGGTAATTAGGATTAGCCTGTTTTACCACTTCTTTCAGAATGACATCCTGACTGGAAATGGTCACATCGGACGAGGCAATGTCTTTGCCATACAACAAAATTTGTAACTCTGGGTTTTTCATCCCTGCCCACCAGAATGTGGGCGCCATTTTTTCGATGTTTGCTGCTCGGGCGGCACTGTGCCAACCGAATAAACTGAATACAGCCATGATAAGAAGAATTATTCGCTTCATGATACTTGAAATTTGGTTTGCTGCAAAAATAGAGTGTTTATGTGTACCTGAGTGGACTTGGAATCTTTTTATAAATGAATGAAAATACTAATATGCTGTAATACAACTATTTGTCAGGTTTTGGAATGCTCGAAAATATAAATGGTTTCGAAGCACTTTAGGCCTTTGTTGAGAGTCTTTTTCATTGATTTCGGGGATTTCTTCTCTGCTTTTGTCTTGTTGTCGGCTACAGATGGATGTATGTCAAGAGGAGGTTGTGCAGGGGACGAATGTGAGGGGAGCAACCGGTCTCTGTGAATGACATTACCGGCAGGTGAAGTATCTTCGTATCCGTACTATATAAGAAGCAAATCTCAAAGGTATAAGCACCAACATGCTTATACTTTAGAAGGACGCTTCCTCTATATTAGAATTAGAGCCTGTCGCACAAATGTACGACAGGCTCAAAGGAGCAGACGTTATTCGCCGTAGCAAACTGTTTTAAAGTCTCAAGATTTCTTTTGTCAGTTTTTCCCTTTTTCTTAAAATAATTATCTTTGCAACGTGCTTCCCGAAGTAGGCAACCGGCGGTAGCAGGTAGCTTTTCTTCTTCTGAGATGCACTTGTGTAGTACTGTATTTTTTAATGTATAGTTTGATGAAACATGCTCTAAGTTTTTTGCTGTTTCTGGTAGTGGCTGCCTACACCTTGCCGGTTTGGGGGCAGCATAATGTCCGTATCATTCACGGACCGTATTTGCAGAATGTCGGAACCGATGAAGCGACCGTTGTTTGGGTGACAGACAAACCTTCTGTGGGGTGGGTGGAGATGGCACCGGATGATGACAGCCATTTTTACGCCCAAGAACGTCCCAAATATTTTGATACGCAGATCGGAATTAAACGTATTTCTTCTCTTCATGTGGTAAAGATAGAAGGATTGCAGGCGGGAACACAATACCGCTATCGTGCTTGTGCTCAAGAGGTGCTTGAGCACAAAGGCAATCAGGTAATATATGGCAGTATAACTTCTACCGATGTGTATAGCAAAGCTCCATTGGCTTTCACGACCCTTGATCCAGCGAAAGAGTCGGTTTCCTTTGCCATGGTCAACGATATTCATGGAGATAACGCCAGACTGGAGAAAATGGTAGGTATGTGCAATCTGGAGCAGACAGACCTGTTCCTTTTCAATGGAGATATGGTCTCTTATTCGCAAGATCAGGAGCAACTGTTTGGCGGCTTTATGGACAAGGCCGTTGAGTTGTTTGCCGGTTCGGTTCCGGTCTACTATTGTCGGGGCAATCATGAAACCAGAGGTCCTATGGCCTCTCAGTTCAAGAATTATTTCAACCCTAAAACGGAAGAACTATACTATATGTTCCGGCAGGGACCGGTGTGTTTTGTCGTTTTGGACTGTGGAGAAGACAAGCCTGATAGCGACGTAGAGTATTATGGCATTACTGCTTATGACGAATACCGCACACGTCAGGCACGCTGGTTGGAAAAAGCGCTGAAAAGCGAACTTTATCGAGAAGCCCCATTCAAGGTAATTGTGTGCCACATGCCTCCGTTTGGCGGTTGGCATGGCGAATTGGATATTGCCCGTAAGTTCTTCCCACTGCTGAATGAGGCTAAACCGGATGTGTATCTCAGTGCACATTTGCACCGTTATGTACGTTTAGAGGCCGGTGAAAATGGTGTGGACTTCCCGCTAATCGTCAATTCCAATAAGACATTGCTGAAGGCACAGGCCAGCCGGAGTCAATTGGACATTCGTATTTACGATTTGGAAGGAAAAGAAACGGACCGCTTGTTGATTCGGAAATGAAATGAATGAGTCTGATTAATAAACGGAGTCAGAACGATTACTTACAACTTTTTTAATATTTACTATACTCACTAAGCAAAATGTAAAACGATGAGACAGATTTTATTATTCTTTTGTCTGATGGGATTGGGGTGTCTGAACCTGAACGCCCAATCTTCTGTGTTAAAATTCAACAAAGCGGGTGAATTCAAGATTGTGCAGTTCACCGATGTCCATTTCAAGTATGGGAATCCGGCCTCGGATATAGCTTTAGAGCGTATAGACGAGGTCCTGGAGTCTGAACAGCCTGATTTGGTGGTTTTCACCGGTGATGTTATTTATGCCCAACCAGCCGATTCCGGGATGCTGACTGTGCTGGAACGTGTTGCGGTCCGTAAGATTCCTTTTGTCGTGACTTTTGGGAATCATGACGATGAACAGGGAATGACTCGTGCACAGCTATATGACATCATCCAGACTGTGCCGGGCAATTTGCAACCGGACAGGGGAGAAGCCGATTCACCAGACTATACACTGACGGTGAAGTCATCGGATGGTAAGGGAGTAGACCGGGCGATTCTTTATTTCTTTGACACGCATTCTTATTCTCGCTTGAAAGATGTGAAAGGATACGATTGGTTGACATTTGAGCAGGTGGAGAATTATCGCAAACAGAGCGCCTCATTTACAGCAGCCAACGGCGGTCAGCCCTTGCCGGCTTTGGCTTTCTTCCATATTCCTCTGCCCGAATACAATTTGGCAGCTTCTGCCGAGAATGCCATATTTAAAGGAACCCGTATGGAAAAAGCTTGTGCGCCGGCATTGAACACCGGCATGTTTACGGCCATGAAAGAGGCTGGCGATGTGATGGGTATGTTTGCCGGACATGATCATGACAATGACTATACGGTGATGTGGCACGGTATTCTTTTGGGATACGGACGATATACGGGTGGAAATACGGTGTACAATCATTTGCCAAACGGTGCCCGTGTCATTGTATTGAAAGAAGGAAAGCGTACGTTTGATACGTGGATTGACTTGGCTGGCGGCAAACAGATAGACAGTACAGTCTATCCGGACAGTTATGTGAAGAAATAATCTTCTGCATTCTTTCCTGATAAGGAGTTAAGCTGATAGATTGTCTGTTGGTTGTACGGGCAAGATGGGCTTAACTCCTTAACTTTTTACTTTCATGAAGCCCTGCATGTTCTGATACGGATTCAGGGAAAGCTGCAACTAAAAGTTGATGACGAAACAGTGTTTGCCTTTACTATATAAGTAATTCACTTTCCATCCATGATATTCGCATACGGCTTTTACGATGGCCAGTCCCAGTCCGTTGCCTGCTGTCTTCTCTGATGTGCGATAGAATCGGTTGAATACCAATTTTTCATCCAATGGCGGTTCATCTGAAGTATTTGCCACAATGAGTTGGCTGTTGGTCAGGGTGAGACCGATTTCCCCTTGGGGATGGTTGTGCCGGACGGCATTTACCACCAGATTGTTTACGAGGCTTTCCAGCAGGGTACGGTTGGCGCGTATTGTCAGTGTGGTTTGGAAATCTTTGTAGAGTGTGATATTTCCCGTCAGACTTTCCAGCGAAGAGAGCTGTCCGTTGAGAAAATCGTCCAGGTTTATGGTCTCCATTTGTTCATATTGACGGTTGTCTATCTTGGCAAGTAAAAGCAGGTTGCGGTTCAGACGGGTAAGGCGGGTGACGTTCTCATAAAGACCTTGTATGATTTCAGCTTGTCGTTGGCTCAGATTGGGTTGCTGTAGTAAAAGGTCGAGTTTGCTCTGGAAGACGGCGAGTGGGGTTTGCAACTCGTGCGAGGCATTCTCGGTAAACTCTTTCTGCGTACGATAACTGGCCAGACTGTTGCGCATGAGGGCGGTCAGTGTATGATTTAGCCGGGCAAATTCTTTCACACTGCTTTCTGGCAAGACGGGCAGTGCGCCATCCTCCAGGCAGAAGCCTTCAATTTGACGGAGGGTTTCGTCGAAAGGATGCCATAGCCGGTGGGAGATGAAGCGCATGGTCAAGATAAGGGCGATGGCCAGTACCAGGGTGATGACTCCGAATTGTATCATAATGCCGTGCATAATGTCTTCTTCCAAATCGAGTGTAGGGATGGGCTGTCCCTGACCTACAGCCTCGATGATGTCTATCATATCCTCGGCATAATAGTGCTTCGTAAGGAAATAGAACAGGGGCGTGGCAAGCAGCAACAACACCGCGATGCAGGCGGTAAACTGCGTCAGCATCTTCCGTGAAAGGCTTTGGTTCTTCATTCTTGCTGATTTGTTTTCTTGATATTCCGGTACAAAATTATTCCATCTACGCAAAAGAAGGATGAGAATTTGTAGAAATGTTGAAGTTTTGTCTTTGTTCGGGAGTCTTCAAACTTTCCACAAACTCGATTTCTACCTTTGCCACCATAATTAAATCACTGTAGTTATGGCATTGCAAGAAGAATTGGAATCACAAGGTAATTGGTTGTTTCGCCGGAGGAGCCTTTTGCCGCTTATTGTTTTGTTTGTAGGAATATGGGCACAAATTTTCACTATCCATACTTCCGGAATCCTGTTTTCAACCGTTCTCCCTTACTGGCAAGGATACGAATGCTTGTGTCTTTTTATCAGTCTGGCAGGTATGGTTATTCGCATGTATACTGTGGGGCATACGCCTGTAAGTACTTCTGGAAGAAATACTGCCAAACAAGTAGCCGACAGTTTGAATACCACAGGCATTTATTCGGTGATAAGACATCCGCTGTATCTGGGAAATTTCTTGATGTGGCTTGATATTGCTCTGCTCACTTGCAATATTGGATTTACTGTGGCATTTGTCTTGGGTTATTGGATTTACTATGAGCGTATAATGTATGCTGAGGAACAGTTCTTGCGTTGGAAATTCGGAGATGTTTACTTGAATTGGGCTGAGCGGACTCCAGCATTTTTTCCTCGTTTCAGACAGTTCACGCCATCCGATTTGCCTTTCTCTTGGAAGAAAGTGGTCAAAAAGGAGAAGAATGGTGTATTCGCCCTCTTTTTGTTATTCAGTTTGTTTGATTTTATCGTAGCATGGCAGATAACGTCTGTTTCGGCCAACCCAGGATTATGTGCTATGACACTTGTAAGTGGCATAGGATATCTGGTGTTGAAGTACATCAAGAAGCATACAAGGCTTTTGAATGAACCAGGAAGGTAAAGGACAGTATTGCTGATAAGCTCTTTACAGAAAACATCCAAGCGCTAAGCAGTCCGCTTCCAGGCGCTAAGTAGCGAGCTTGTTGTATATAAGGACCAGTCTGCTGATAATCAGTTACATGACAATTAGTTCGTATAGCGGTCAGAAAGTTTAAATCACTTCTATGACAGGTATAGCAGAATCCCTGCCTATTATCGCTAACCGGCAGGGATTGTACACACAATATTTATGAAGAGCTATTATAAGGATAATTGCTTCCGATACTTGGTTTTCACAGTTCCACCCATTTATACCCCGTCCCGTACACATTCTTGACGCAATCCCTCACGCCCGCCTCCGCCAGCTTTGCCTTCAGGTTCTTGATGTGGGTGTAGACAAAGTCGTGGCTGTCCAGCATGTCGGCCATGTCGCCGCTGAGGTGCTCTGCCATCGCCGCCTTCGACACCACCTTGCCTGCATTGCCGATGAAGAAGAGCAGCAGTTCGTATTCCGTGCGTGTCAGCACAACGGGGTGGCCCTTCACGCTGACCGACTTGGCTGGCAGGTTGATTTCGATGCCGTTGCTACGCAGCAGGTTGCCCCCGGCAAACTCACGGCGGCGGATGATGGCGTAGATACGCATTGAGAGTTCGGGCAGGTGGAAAGGCTTGGCAAGGTAGTCGTCCGCCCCGATTTCCAGTCCCCGCACCTTGTCGTCCAGCGAGTCTTTGGCAGACACGATGATGACCCCGACCGGATTCTGCCGCTTCCGTATCTCACGCAGGATGTCCAGCCCGTTGCCGCCGGGCAGCATCAGGTCGAGCAGCACACAGTCGTAGTCGTAGAGCCCGACCTTCTCCAGTGCTTCGGCGTAGGTGAAAGCCTGCTCGCACACATAGTTTTCGGAACTGAGGTAGGCCACGATGCTGGCCGACAGTTCCCTTTCGTCTTCGATTATCAGCAGTTTCATTTCAGTAACATAAGGATGCTTCCGCCCGTAATCAGCAGCGCGCCCGCCACCACCCGCAGGCTGACCGGTTCCTTCAGTAACAGGAACGACAGGCAGATGGTGATGACGACGCTCAGCTTGTCTATCGGCGCCACGCGCGACACGTCGCCCGTCTGCAACGCCTTGAAGTAGAACAGCCACGACAGCCCCGTCGCCACCCCGCTCAGCACGAGGAAGAGCCAGGCATGACGCGGAATCTCCCTTATCTCGCCCACGTGCTGCCCGAAGAGCACGATGCCCCACGTCAGCAGCAGGATGACGGTGGTGCGGATAGCCGTAGCCAAATCTGAATTAATGTCTTTCACGCCCACCTTGGCGAAGATGGCGGTCAGCGCGGCAAAGAGGGCAGACAGCAGTGCATAGTATTTCCACATAATCGCTTTCCTGTTTTTAAGTCGGTTGCAAAGTTATTGTATCTGCGCAAAGGTAGGAGCGGATTTTGTAGGAATTTTGAAGAAAGAAGAAACAAAACAAAAAAGCACTGCCCCTCTGGACGGACAGTGCCTTCTGATGATTCCCTGACTGGTCGTCAGCCAAACGGATTATCTTGATACAATCGGTTATTCTACCGGGCGAGAATATTTGCGGAATTGCATGCCGTTTTTTAGAATCAAGCTATCCGGTGTCAGTCGTTCGATTGTCAACGTGTCCGAGAAAGAGCCGCTGACTCCGTTGCCAATGCTCTCTCCCGACAATATCAGCTGTTGCCCGTTTTGTTCCCAAGCCTCGTATTTCAACGTAGCCATGTTGATAGAGGAGGCTTTTCCTCCTTTTTCCAACGTGAATCCTTGTACGCCTTCCATTCCGGGAATCGGTTCTACCCATTGTCCCTCTATCGAGACACCTGCATTACATGCCGCCAAGACACTCACCATGCCTGTTATACAGACACATTTCCATACATAGTTCATGTTAATTTGATTTTTAGAGTTGCTATATGGAGGCAAAGGTATAGAAGAAACGGGAGTTTGGCAAGCCTAAACCTGACAATTCACCTATATATCCTCTGCATCAGCGCCGGAAGCACCATCAGCAGCAGGGGCAATCCCGCCACGAAGCCGCCCATCACCGCCACGGCAAGCGGCTGCTGCATCTGTGCGCCCATGTCGGAGCCTCGAACGGCGGTTGTCGGGCAGATAAAGCTTACCCACTTCACGCTTCTTTGTATTTATCGGGGAAAAGCTGTTTTCCTATTTCAGTATAGTGTTTTATGAAATCGCTTTTATATAAAGTGTATGCGTCCCGGTCATGTTCATATCGTTTCCATAAATCAAGTTTAAGCCGTTCGTACTCTTTGGCGGCGGTGGCATCTTTTTGAATGTAATCCCTGAAATAGAGTTCGTCGTTATCTCCGACATACCGCAGATGCAGGTGGAACACACGTTCGGCAAAGCCTTGCAGCGTATAACCTTTATTGAAATCCAAGCGGTTTCCGCGTTCTGCCATACAGATGTAACCGCACTTTTCTATCTTGTCTTTGAAATCGGCAAGTGGCTTTTCTTTGTCCACTTCCACAAGCATATCAACAGTAGGCTTCGCCCAAATTCCTTGGATGGCGGTACTTCCTATGTGGCTGATCCGCCTGATTCCGGGGATTTCCCTTTGCAACATTCCCGCTTCTTCCTCGTACCAATCCGACCAACAATCCTGATGCGGAGTCAGGATAATGGGGAACAATTGCCACAATTCTTCCAAAGATAAATCTGTTAATTCTTTTTGTTTCATATTCTGCATATTAGGTTGATGTTTGCGAAGGTATGAAAAATCGAAGAGCGGAACAAACACCAATCCCACCATTCACCGGTAAATCCTCCGCATCAGCGCCGGCAATACCACCAGCAGTAGGGGCAGACCGACGACGAAACCGCCTATCACCGCCACGGCAAGCGGCTGCTGCATCTGTGCGCCCATGCCCAGCCCCAAGGCGAGGGGCATCAGGGCGAGGATGGCACCGATGGCGGTCATCAGCTTGGGACGGATGCGCAGGGCGATGGCATAGTCCACCGACTCGTCTACCGCGCCGCCCCGACGGCGGTTCATCCGGTATTGCCAGACGGTGAAGATGCTGTTCTCTGCCAGGATGCCCACAATCATGATGATGCCCGTGTAGCTGCTGACGTTGAGCGGTACGTCGGTAAGCCACAGGGCGAGCAGGCATCCGCAGATGCCCGTCAGCGAGATGAACAGCACTGCCAGCGAGATGCGCCACTCGCGCAAGAGGAACATCAGCACGGTGAGCACCAGCAGGGTGGCAAGGCTGAGTATCATCGCCAGCTCGCGGAAGGACTGCTGCTGCTCGGAGTAGGCGCCGCCGAACGCGATGCTGTAGCCCGCCGGCAGATGCAGTCTGGAAGCAAATGCCTGTTGCAGTTCGTCCACCACGGTGCCTAAGTCACGGTTCTCCAGCCGCGCGGTGAGGGTGATGTTGCTCTTCAGGTCCTCGCGCCGCTGCTCTATCTCGCCGGGCACCACCTGTACGTCGCAGAAGAAGGAGAGCGGACGGGTGGAGCCGTCGGGCAGGAAGATGAGCTGCCGTTGCAGCAATTCGGGGGAGTTGTCGGGGAAGTCGGTGAAGCGCAGGAGGATGCGGCGCATCTGCTCGCCGTCCTGCACCGAGCCGATTTGCAGTCCACCCGTCATCGCCGCCTGCGCGGGGTGAGGCTCGATGATGCCTTCCGGCTGGCTGAGGGGAACCCCGTCTGTATAGGCGGCAAGCTGCTCCTGGAAGTCGGTCAGGGTGATGCCGAACTGCCGTAGCCTTTCCTCCTTCGGCAAGAACACCAGCGAGGCTCCGGCAGGCACCAGTCCGTTGTCGATGTCCACCACGCCGGGTACCGTCTGCATCACCTGTTCGGCTTGCGTTGCCATGTGTTGCAACGTCGGGTAGTCATTGCCGAATATCTTTACTTCGACAGGTTGAGGCGTACTCATCAGGTCGCCCAGCAGGTCGGCAATGCGCTGGCCGAAGCTGATGGTCATGACGGGCACCGCCTGCGAGATGCTGCGGCGCAGGTCGCTGATGACTTCGGGGGTGGACTTCTTCCTATCCTTCTTCAGCTGGATGAGGTAGTCGCCGAAGTTCGTGGGCCGTGTCTTGAACGACATGCCCAGTGCCGTGCGCCGCGAATAGGTCTCCACATCGGGATGCGCCAGGATTATCTTCTCCATCTGCCGGCACAGGCGGTCGGTCTCTTCGATGTCCGTACCTGCCGGCGAATGGTAGTCGAGCACAATCGTCCCTTCGTCCAGGTCGGGCAGGAATCCCGAAGGCAACTGCGTGGAGGCATACCAGCCGCCACCTATTAATAATAGGACAAAGCATAAGGCTACCATCGGCTTCCTATATATAAAGGTAAGGAAATGCACCTTGCGTATGGAGGCTTCCTCCAGTTCCTTGGTGTCCAATGCCTTCGGGCGCAGCCTTTTCTTGTAACCTATTACCAAATGTAATACCGGAAGAAGAAGCCAAGTGACAAGGAACGATGCCACCATCGTGAGCTGCATCGTATCGGACAGTTCCTTGAAGAAGCTCCCTGCCAGTCCGCTCATCAGCCGGAAGGGGAAGTGGATGACGATGGTAGCCAATGATGATGCCACCATGGCAGGAAAGAGGTCGTGGATGGCACGGCGCACGGCGGTGAAGCGGTCGGTGCCGGGATGCTCTTCGTGCTCGCGGTATATCTGCTCGATGATGACAATGGCATCGTCGATAATCAGTCCCACCGATGCCGCCATCGCGCCAAGCGACATGACATTAATCGTTATCCCTGCCAAGTAGCACAGCAGGATGCTGAACGCCACCGTCACGGGGATGGTGAGCATCACCACGAGGCTTGACCGCCACGAGCGCAGGAACAGCACCATCACCACCAATGCAAGGAATAACCCTTCGTAGATGGTGCGCAACACGCTGTGGATGCTGTCGCCCACGAAAGCACTCTGGTTGTAGTAGGGCTTCAGCTCGTAGCCTTCGGGCAGTTGGGCGCGTATCTCGTCCACCTTCTTCTCTACCTCCTTGGCGAAGGTCAGCAGGTTGACGCCGGGCTGCTTCACGAGGTCCACGAGCACGGCATCCTCGCCGTCGGCATTGATTTTGAGGAACTCCTGCTGCTCCTGTATCTCCACCTCGGCAAAGTCGCGCAGGCAGACGGTACGCTTGCCATCGTCGCGGACAATCACGTCGCGCAACTCTTCCAGTCTGTCGATGCGCGTGTCGGTCAGCGAGAGGTAAAGGCGGCCATAGTCTGCCACCTGTCCGTTGCCCAGCACGAAGTTGGTCTGCGCGAAGGCATCCTTTATCTGTGCGGGAGTGATGCCCAGTGCCGACATCTTCATCGCATCGGGTTTGACGACGAATTCCTTCGCCTTGCCGCCGCGCACCACCACGTTGCTGATGCCCTGCACTTGTGAGAACATCGGACGTACCACTAAGTTGCCCACGTCGCGTAAGGCGATGCGGCTGTGCGTCCGGCTCTCCAGCGTAAAGCCATAGACGGGAAAGAGCGACTGGTTCATTGCTTCGGTGGAGATGACCGTCCCGGCAGGCAGGTCGTTTTTGATTTCGTTGATGCGGTTTTCCAACTGGGTCTTCAGGGCATAGATGTCCAGTCCCCAGCGGAAATACACGTCTATCACACAACTGCCACGTGAGGTACTGCTCTTCACCACGGTAGTGCCCGGTACCTTCTTTACCGCGCTTTCCAATGGTTTGGTGACGGTAATCATCATGCGGTCCACCGGCTGCTGTCCCGCATCGGCAATGACAGTGATACGCGGGAAGAGCACTTCAGGAAACAGGTTGGTCTGCATCCGTGTGTAGCTGTAAATGCCAGCCAGCAGGAGCAGCAAGCCCACGAAGAGGATGGGCTTGGCATAGAGTTGATGGAGCCCTTTCTTATTCATGGCTGATGATGATTTTACTGCTGTCTGCCAAAGCATATCCTCCGGTCAGGACGATGCGGTCGGTTGGTGTCAATGGTCCATAGATTTCAATACTGTCTGCCGTGCTGTTACCTGTCTCGACCGGAACTTTTATGGCGGTGCTGTCGTCGGCCAGACGCATCACCCAATGCTCTGTCAGCGTTTCGTCGCTCTGCACAGCGGCTTTGGGGAGGAGCAGAACTGATTCTGCCTTGCCTGCCGAAGTAAGGATAGCCTTCACGTTCATCCCCTCGGGCAGGAAGGGGGCATTCGTGGCAGTGGCAATAATCTTTTCCGATTGTGAGGTTTCGTTCATGGTAACCAGAGAAGTCAGTACGGTGGCCCGGAGGCATGTCCCGTCGGGCAGTTCCAGCGTGCAGCGGCTTCCGCTCTGCGCATACTTTCGCTGTTCGTAAGGTACGTTTATCTCAAATACAAGACTTCCGGTTTCGGCCAGTGTGCAGAGTGTTGCGCCTTCTGCCGCATAGCTGCCGGCTTGTGTCTGTACATCAATTACGACGCCAGGCCGTGTTGCCCTTATTTCGATGGGAGCATTGTTCTGCCCCAATGCGTGCTGCTCTTTGCTTTCGAGGCGATAGAGTAATTCTCCGGCCTCCACCCGCTTGCCCGTCCGCACATATACCTCCGAGGCAAACGAAGGAATCGGGGCAGCGACAACGGTCTTGTTCTGATAAACCGTGGTCGCCCTGAGGATGATTTCTTGGGGAATATGCCCGAAGACAACGTGTGTCAGAGTCACTTCCGTAGCCGGTTCGGCCTCGGAGGCCTTGTCTACCTTGCTGCCCGTACAGGTCGAAAGGAGGGCAGGGAATAGTAAGATATACTTTGCTTTCATTGTATCTAATCGTTCTTTAGTGGTTCCAATAATTATAGGTAGCGATGACCAATTGCCGGTTCGTCCGTAGCAGCAGGCAATCTTTCTCTGTCTGTATCCGGTTGCGGAGCACGGTGATATAGTCCAATACGGAAACCTGCCCGGCTGTTATCTCCCGTGCATAGTCGGACAGAACACATTCATATTCGGCAAGCTGCTTTTCCAAAGCCTCTTCTCTCCGGTCATATTTCTCCAACTCCGACAGGCATTGGCAGAGCCTCATGCTGCGCTGGTATTCGGCATGGTCCTGATAGATGCGTATGCTTTGCTGCTGCAATTCTGCCTGGCGTTCTTTCCATCGCTTTTGCCTGCCCGAAGAGAGTCCATGTAAACGTCAGCCCCGCGCTCCAGCCGAAATGTCTGTACCACTGCGAGAAACTGCCCGTCTGCATGCCGCCATTCACAAACAAGTCCAATCGTGGCTTGTACTGCAAGTTGAAAGAGCGCAGCGATGCCGCTGTGTTCAGGCTGTCCAGCCGGTATTGTTCTGTAAAAAGGCTCCCTCTGTCCAACGGCAGCCTGAGATGAAGTCCGATATTTGCCAAGGCAACATCCGTAGTATCATCAATGCCGCACAGCAGGTTCAGGTCCATCAGGTGTGTGTGATAAGCTTGTAGGGATGAAAGTCGCAACTCGGCATTTGCCTCCCGCTCGATGGCAAGCAAGTGCAGGTCCGACTGCTTGGCCAAGCCTTTGTCTGCAAACAGCCGGACTATCTCCTGTTGATGTTCAAGCACTGCGGCAATAGAGTCGGCAAACGCTATTTGTGTCTGGTCGAGCAGGCAGAGCAGGTACTGTTCCGTTACCAAGCGTTCCAGTTGATTCTCTTCTATGCGGATATTGTTACGGGTAATCTCGATGTTTATTCCGGACAGCTCTTGTGCCACTTTGTAAGATGAATGCCCCAAGAGCGGCTGTGTCCACGTAGCTCCGGCATGCAAATGTCCGCTGCTTTCGCCCAAGTCATAACCATAATAATCTATGGCATCCTGTGCGTTCCATCGGAAAGAAGTTTGTCCCCCGTCTTTGGTTATGACCTGCACAAACAGGTAATCTCCATTCAACTCTATGCGTGAACGGGTGTACAGCGCCTTCAGCCGCTGGAGTTCCGCCTGCTCTATTTGCAGTTGGTTGCGGTAGTCGTTGAGCAGCGGGCTGTAATTCCGGGCGACTTCTATATAATAAGCCAAATCGGGGGATGTCCCTTGTCCTGCTACGGTAAGAAGAAAGCAGGAAAAAACAAAAATAAAATACATCCGAATCATATAGATACCTTTTTTCCGGCAAAAATAGGTACGGATGTTGTAGGAATTTTGAAGAATCGTGATGCCTCTTGAGCCAATAAGTTGGCAGGGCGCCTGCAAGTTCCGACGGGTAGCTAAAAAGGTGCGGCAGTAAAGGCTTGTTATGGCTGATACAGAAGAAGACGATTCCTAAGCGTTTGGAAGCAGACAGGCAAGCGCTTGGAAGTTCGCTTCCAAGCGCTTAGGAATAATGGTCTGGTAATGTGTAAAATAGGAAGAAGATAACTTGAATAATAGGCCGGCGTTTTTGTTGTAGCTGCACGATAGGAAGGAACGGCTGTTTACCCCTACGTCAGACGTGCCGTGGGCGAATGCGTTTCATCACAGTTTCCACTCCCTCCTTGATTCGATTGGTCAGGATAATCAGTACGACTGCTATCAGTATCAGTGCAATGCCTGCTGCTTCGGTCGTGGTGAATGATTCGCCAAAGACGCACGCTCCTATGACGACTGCTGTCACCGGCTCCATGGCACCGAGGATGGATGTCAGTGTACCACCGATGTGGCGTACGGCCAGTAGCAGAGTGATATTCGAGATGACCGTGGGCATGACGGCCAGCAGAGCTACCAATCCTATGGATTCCCAGTCGGGTAGCGGCTGTAGACTGTGTTGGATGCTGTTTTTTATTGTGAAGGTAAGCGCTGTAAACAGAAAGACATAGAATGCTAGTTTGCGGCTGTGCATATCTTTCAGGCGGGATTTGTTGACAGAGACGATGTAGCTGGCATAGCCCACGGCAGAAAGCAGGACGATGAACACACCCCACGCATCAATTGTCAGTTCCGTCCCTTGCAATGACAGTCGGGCTACGCCTCCTACAGCCAATGCAATAGCCAGCCACGTTACCCACGAAGCCTGTTCGCGGAACAGCACGAGCATCAGCAGTGTAGTAAAGATAGGGTAGGTGAAATGCAGTGTTGTGGCTACGCCAGCACCCATCACCTCATAGCCATAAAGCAGGAACATGGATGAGGCGGTGTAGAACAGGGCCATAGTGACGAGCAGGGGCACATCGCGCCAAGTGATGCGGAACGACTCGCCTTTCAGTAGCATCATTGCGCCCAGGGCCAGGGTGGCGGTTACGAAACGGTAAAACAGAATACTGTCGGACGTCAGTCCCCGTTGCATCAGCGGTAGGGTGAACAGGGGGATAAGACCGAAAGTAATCGAGGTTGCCAGTCCGTAGAGGAAGCCTTTTAATTTTGATGTGTTCATATGTCAGTAAAGATGTATAGATGTCACGTTTTTGAGGGGCAAAGGTACATATATTATGGCATCGTACATACGTTTTCGTAGAAAAAGGATAATTTCTTGCCTCCATACCCTTGCTTGTCTCCGGAAAAAGGCATACCTTTGCACCCGCAATCCGGAAGCTCCTTCCGGCAGAGAGATTACATTACCTTGGCAATTCGGTCTAATGTGACTGAAAGTAGTGGGACGGCTCTTCTCTCCATAATAAACCTGTTACATACTCTGCGTCCCGTCTGGCAGAATAATTTAGAAGCATCCCTCCTTCGATGGACAGGTGCGATAAAATTATTTGTGCAAGATGAACAAACGGATTACTTTCTGCCGTGCCTGTTATACCGGCCGGACTTTATTCACATACCACTTCACCGCTTTTCGAAGGCGATGCGCATCCTCTTTCGGGCGCTTCGCTCCTCTTGCTTCGTTTCTTGTGCTTATCAACTTCATTGTCGTCTGACTTAATTCCTATCAACATGAAGAAGATTCATTTATGGATAATGAGCCTACCCTTGTTGACGGTCATCGGTTCTGTTACCTGGAGCGACATTGGGGTAGATGTGGTGAAAGACTTCTGCTTTGCCGGACGGACGGGCAAGTCTTCTCACCATCTTGTCGCTACCAAGACTGACACGAAAGCAGACTATGTGCCTCGCTATGTCTGGGCAGGCACCAGCCTGACTCAGGTTGACGCGGCGGGAGCGGATAATGTAGATTGTACTTTCGGCTATTGCAATTAGAAACAAGTCAATATTTTTCTATATAGGCAGAGCGTCCTGGCTTTTGTCCTTCTATGGGCAGGCAGGACGTTCTTTTTTGTTTGTCTTCCTGTTGCCTAATTCAAATGCTTGCTGTATCTTTGCGCCCGATTTTATGGGAGCTGCCCGAAAGGAGCAGCCGTGTATTCCAGATTAACCACGTAAAAAACAGGAACGAATGAAACAAACTGTATCTGTACCCTTTATGCTGCTGGGCATTCTCTTTAATGTTTGCCTCATTGCAGCCAATCTTCTTGAGACAAAAGTGATTTCAGTGGGCGGGCTGACCGTTACGGCGGGCCTGCTGGTATTTCCCGTTTCCTACATTATCAACGATTGTATTGCCGAGGTGTGGGGTTTCCGCAAGGCGAGGCTTATTATCTGGACGGGCTTTGCGATGAACTTCTTTGTCGTGTCGTTAGGACTTATTGCCGTGGCTCTGCCTGCCGCTCCCTTTTGGGAGGGAGAGGCTCACTTCAATTTCGTCTTCGGCATGGCACCCCGCATTGTGGCGGCCAGTCTGGCAGCATTCCTTGTAGGCTCGTTCCTCAATGCCTACGTCATGAGCCGGATGAAGCTGCGCAGTGGTGGACGGCATTTCTCTGTGCGTGCCATAGTTTCTACGGTGGTAGGCGAAACCGCTGATTCATTGCTGTTCTTTCCCATAGCATTCGGAGGAATCATAGTCTGGCGGGAATTGCTGACCATGATGGTCTTACAGGTACTGCTGAAATCACTCTACGAAGTAATCATTCTGCCGGTTACTGTGCGGGTAGTACGCCTTATCAAGCGTATAGACGGTAGTGATGCCTATGATGAAGGCATTTCCTACAAAATATGGAAAATCAAAGAACTATAATCTCCATAATCTTATTTTATGTACAATGAAACAGCCTTGGTCGTGTTCAGCGGTGGGCAGGACTCGACCACATGCCTTTTCTGGGCAAAGCGAGAATTTAAGGACGTGCGTGCCTTGAGCTTTCTCTACGGACAAAAACATGCGAAAGAAGTAGAGTTGGCACAGAACATCGCCCGCCAGGCCGGTGTAACCTTTGAAACAATGGAGCTTCCCCTTATCGGTACATTAGGTCATAACGCCCTGACGGATACATCAATGCCTATGGACGAACAGATTCCTGACGGGCAAACTTGTCCTAACACTTTTGTGCCTGGCCGTAATCTTTTCTTTCTCAGTGTTGCAGCGGTCTATGCCCGCGAACGTGGCATCCGTCACCTTGTCACGGGAGTGTCGCAGACTGATTACAGCGGTTATCCGGATTGTCGGGACTCGTTCGTCAAGTCTCTCAATGTAACATTGAACTTAGCTATGGATGCACAGTTCGTCCTTCATACGCCGCTGATGTGGTTGGACAAAGCAGGTACCTGGGCGCTTGCCGACGAATTGGGAGTGATGGACTTGGTACGTCGCGACACTCTGACATGTTACAATGGCATACCGGGGGACGGTTGCGGGCACTGTCCTGCCTGCAAACTGCGCCGTGAAGGGCTGGAACAATACCTTGCTTCCATTCATCATTCATATTAATCATTAAAATCACTAACTATTATGGAAGAATTGCGCGCTCAGCTGAATGCTTTGGGCAAAAAGACAGAATATCGCCAGGATTATGCTCCGGAGGTATTGGAAGCATTCACTAACAAGCATCCTGAAAACGACTATTGGGTACGTTTCAACTGTCCGGAATTTACCAGTCTGTGTCCCATTACCGGGCAGCCAGATTTTGCCGAAATCCGCATCAGCTATATCCCAGATGTGAAAATGGTAGAGAGTAAGAGCTTGAAGCTCTATTTGTTCAGCTTTCGGAACCATGGTGCGTTTCACGAAGACTGCGTCAATATTATTATGAAAGACCTTATCCGACTGATGGATCCGAAGTACATTGAGGTTACGGGGTTCTTTACTCCACGTGGTGGAATCTCCATTTATCCGTATGCCAATTATGGGCGACCGGGGACAAAGTATGAGCGTCTGGCAGAGGAAAGGCTGTTCCGGCATGATTCCAAGCAAGAGTGAAGAGCCTTATCATAAAATGAAGAATTTCGGTGTCTCACGTTGTCGGGAACACGAAATTCTTCATTTATCTTTCCTTTATTTATTCTAAGTGCCTGTTTTATTTCCCCTTTTGCGGTTGTCTTGGGCGATGCGTAGGTGAGATATTTCAATTGCGTTCCCCTGCCAATGGCAAAAGTGATTTTCTTAACAGACTTTTGGTTCTCTCTTTATTTTGAGGTGATTAGAGATTTCGTGCTTACCACTGATGTCCCGTGTGTATAAGACGACTTCTGATAAACTCTTCCTGAAAAGTTTCCAAGCGATAAGCAGTCTATTTCCAAGCGATAAGCACCGTACTGCTTATATTTTAGAAGTAGGGTGATGATTATCAGTGAAATACGGGATACGCCATTCGTAAGACGAAAAGTTTAAATCACTTTCTTATCCGTTGATAACCATATACGGCTAAATCACCCAGTTCTTCCTCGATGCGAAGCAGTTGATTGTACTTAGCCATGCGGTCGGACCGGCTGAGCGAACCAGTCTTGATTTGTCCGCTATTAGTAGCGACGGCAATATCAGCAATGGTAGCATCCTCCGTTTCGCCCGAGCGGTGTGAGGTGACGGTCGTATAACCGTGTCGGTGAGCCATTTCGATGGCATCCAATGTTTCGCTAAGGGAACCAATCTGATTCACTTTGATAAGGATGGAATTGGCGCATCCCAGCTCAATGCCCTTGCGTAGGAATTCAACGTTGGTTACAAAAAGGTCATCGCCTACCAGCTGGCAACGGTTGCCGATACGTTCAGTCAACTTCTTCCAACCATCCCAGTCATTCTCGCTCATGCCATCCTCAATAGAGTCAATGGGATATTTCGAGATGAGCTCTTCCAGATAGTCAATTTGTTCATCGGCCGTGCGCTTCTTTCCTTTCTCACCTTCAAACAAAGTGTAGTCATAAACGCCATCTTTATAAAATTCGCTGGAGGCACAGTCCATACCTATCTTTACATCTTTGCCCGGCTCATATCCGGCAGCACGGATGGCAGACATGATACAGTCCAGAGCATCTTCCGTGCCATTCAGGGCAGGAGCGAATCCTCCTTCGTCACCTACAGCAGTACTCAGGCCGCGGTCGTGTAATACCTTTTTCAGCGCATGAAACACTTCTGCTCCCATACGCAAACCTTCGCGGAAAGTGGGTGCGCCTACCGGGCGAATCATAAATTCCTGAAAGGCAATGGGAGCATCGCTGTGCGAACCACCGTTGATGATGTTCATCATGGGTACGGGCATCACATACGTATTCACACCGCCAATGTAACGGTAAAGTGGAATGTCCAGATAATTGGCCGCTGCCTTGGCCACAGCGAGAGACACTCCGAGAATAGCATTGGCCCCCAGATTGGATTTGGTAGGCGTGCCGTCCAAAGCCAGCATCTTATAGTCAATGGCACGTTGGTCGAGAGCGGACATACCAGTCAATGCAGGTGCAATGACCGTGTTGACGTTGGCTACTGCTTTCAATGTACCTTTTCCGCCATAACGCGATTTATCGCCGTCGCGCAATTCCAATGCTTCATGTTCGCCGGTAGACGCACCGGAAGGTACAGCAGCACGACCTGTCACTCCCGATTCCAACATTACATCTACCTCTACTGTGGGGTTACCGCGCGAGTCGAGTATCTCGCGGGCCATGATTCTTTCAATCTTCATAACAAATCAGTTTTAGTGGTTAGTTAAGTTGAGGGCAAAGGTAGGAGGATTTGATGAGACGGTCAATACCTACTAATTGGGATAAGTGGTGCCTCTGTATATTCAGGCACCGAATTCTTTCGTGTTTATCTTGGTGAGAATGTTGGAGAAGAAAACAGCTTCACGGGCCTTGTCGGCACGGTTTTGCGTACTCTGTGTTTTAGTCAGGATTTGTGTCGGCTCACCAGTAATGCACGGTTTCATGCTATGCGCAGTATCTATAAAGTTGGTGACTGCTTAGTAGGCATCTATTAATGATTATTAAGTATTATCCCCATAGGTAGGTATTGTTTTTTTGTGCTTCTCTTACGTGTGTTCAGAGTTATTATACCCACATAAAGCGATTGTGTATATGCTTCTTCTATGTCTACCTTTGCAGCACAATAAATTAATATACTGACAGATATTTATGAAGACCTCCATTTTATTTTTGCTACTGACTGCACTTTTTGCTTATGAAGTCCACGCGCAGCATCATCATCGTCGTGGTCATCAACGTGGGGCAGGGCAGCAGGCTACCGTCAGCGGAAAAATCTCTTCAGCCGAAGGCGAAATCATAGACTATGCCGGTGTCTATCTCAAGGGCACTTCGTATGGAGCTTACACGAATGAGAAAGGTACCTATCAGTTCCAGGCTCCGGCCGGTGAATATACACTTGTCGTTTCGGCTATAGGATATCAGGAAGTACAGAAAAAAGTTACGTTGAATCGTGGTGAGAAACGCGTGTTCGATCTTACGCTCCAGCCCGAACATGAGCAGTTGAACGAAGTGGTGGTGACAGCTTCCGGGGTAAGCCGTGTGCGGCGTTCTGCTTACAACGCTGTGGCAGTGGATACCCGTGAGATGCAAAATACCACCAAATCGCTGAGTGATGCCTTGGCCCAGTTGCCCGGCATGAAGTTGCGCGAGAGTGGTGGCGTTGGTTCGGATATGCAAGTCACATTGGACGGATTCAGCGGGCGGCATGTCAAGATATTCATTGACGGAGTCCCGCAGGAAGGTGCCGGCAAGGCATTGGACCTTAATAACCTGCCTGTTAATTTTGCCGAGCGTATCGAGGTGTACAAGGGTGTCGTACCGGTAGGATTCGGTACCGACGCGTTGGGTGGCGTCATTAATATTGTTACCAATAAGCAACGTCGTGCCTGGCATTTGGATGCCTCTTACAGCTACGGTTCTTTCAATACCCATAAATCTTATGCCAACTTTGGACAGACATTCCGCAACGGATTGATGTATGAGGTAAACGCTTTCCAGAATTTTTCTGACAATGATTACTATATTAACAACTACATTGTGGAGTTTGGCCCCGATGGCACAACGAGCAGCAATCCCAATGACATCCGTCGGGTGAAGCGTTTTAATGACCAGTTTCACAACGAAGCCGTCATGGGAAAGGTGGGAGTGGTAGACAAATCTTGGGCCGACCGTCTGGTATTGGGATTTACTTACAGCAATTACTATAAAGAGATACAGACTGGTGTTTATCAGTACATCGTGTTCGGGCAAAAGCACCGCCGCGGACATTCTTTTGTTCCCTCGCTGGAGTACACCAAACGCGATCTTCTTACGAAGGGGCTGGATGTGGTGCTGACAGCCAATTACAACCATAACTTGACGCAGAACATTGATACTGCCTCTTACCGATACAATTGGCTGGGAGAACGGCAGTATCTCACGTCACCCGGCGAGCAGTCGTATCAGAACAGTGAGTCGACTAATAAAAACTGGAATGCCTCGCTGACAGCTAATTATCGCATTGGTCAGGCGCATGCTTTCACATTGAACCATGTGTTGAGCACCTTCGAACGCAGCACGGTGTCCTACCTGGGAGGTGCTTCTAAAATTACCGATTACGATATACCTAAGCTGACTCGCAAGAATATCACCGGACTTTCCTACAGACTGATGCCTTCCGAAAAGTGGAATATTTCCGCTTTCGGGAAATACTATCGGCAATACAACCGCGGACCGGTGTCGCAGAGTAGTGACGGTGTAGGTAGTTATATCGAAATGAGCAAGCGCGTCAGTGCTTGGGGATATGGTACGGCAGGCACCTGGTTTGTACTTGAGGGGCTGCAAGCCAAACTTTCGTATGAGAAGGCATATCGCCTGCCTACCACCGATGAACTTTTCGGCGATGAAGACTTGGAAGCCGGACAGATGACCCTTCGTCCTGAAAACAGCGATAACCTCAACCTGAATCTCAGCTACAACCGGCATTTCGGACGGCATGGACTCTACGTGGAAGGCAGCTTTATCTACCGCGATACGAAAGACTATATCAAACGCACGCTCTCTACTGTGGGAGGAACGAGCTTCGGCATGTACGAGAACCACGGTCACGTCCGGACAAAGGGATTTAATCTTTCTGCCCGTTACACCTTTGACCGTTGGCTCAGCATGGGGGGAACCTTCAACAATCTGAATGTGCGTGATGCCGAGCGATACCTGGCTGGAAACACCCAGCAGCAAAGCCTGACCTACAAGCAGCGCATGCCCAACCAGCCTTATACGTTTGCCAACTTCGATGCTTCTTTCTATTGGCACGACTTGTGGGGCGAGGGCAATATCCTGACGCTGACTTACGAGGGGTTCTATCAGCATGAGTTCCCCTTGTATTGGGAAAAACTGGGAGACCCTACCACCAAGAGCCGGGTGCCCGACCAGTTGTCGCACAACCTTACGATTGGTTACTCGCTGAAGAACGGACGTTATAACTTTTCCTTTGAATGCCGCAACTTCACCAACGAAAAACTGTACGACAACTTCAGTCTGCAAAAGGCCGGGCGGGCATTCTATGGCAAGTTTCGCGTGTACTTTGGCGGATGATTTTTCTGGCTGTCATTCGATGACGTAGTTGGAGTGAAGCAGTCCGGTTCTTTTCATACAGACAGGACGGCTTTCCTGATGAACTCTTCGTAACAGACTGCCAGGCGATAAGAAGCCAACTGCCAAGCAATAAGCAGTCTGCTCGTTATATATTAGGAGCAGAACGCTGATTATCAGTAGAATATAAAACACCCACTCCTACGGATGGGAAAGCTTAAATCCACTTCAATGTGTGAAGAACAAATGAATGAATCAATAACTCTAAAATAAAGAAAGACAATGAAACAACAATTTGCATGGGGTTTGGTTGCCGCCCTTTTGACAGGCAGCTTGGTGACAGCTTGCAGTGACGATGAAACTGGTGGCAACGGTGCAGGCGGAGGAGATGCCACCTACCAGAGCCGCTACGTTATAGCCGCCCAGGCGGGTGGGGATGAGGGAGCCACTTATCTGGTGACTACAGACAACTTGGACAGCGGTACGCTCTCCACTCTCGGCAACGGCACGGAAACCGAAAGCGGCTCCAATTGGATATGCTACGGCGAGAAGTACCTTTTCAACTTTCAGTACAATGACGGTGCGCAAGGCACTGGTTTTGCCTATGCCCTCGACCCAACTACCGGCAATGCATACGAAGCACGTCGCTACACCTACAACCGTACCACAACCTACGGAACTTGGGGAGAGAATGTCATCACTGCTTCTACCAACGATGGAAATCAGGAACAAGATGCCGAAGGGAACTACGCTAAATACTTGCAATTCAATTATCTGAATGCTTATACGGGTAACTCTTCCACCGGGTCTCATTTAGCCGAGAACTTTTTGGGAAATGGCGAGATTGTCAGCTTTGCCGGTTTTGAGGAAGCCAACGGCAAACTCTATACTTCTGTGGTGCCTATGGGCATGAGCCACTATGGCGTGAATACTTATCCTGAAATGATTACTGACTCCAAGCTGGTGACCGACCACAACGGCGGCTCCGGTTCTGGTTCGTATACACCGGGGCAGATTCCTTCTACTCAATATCCCGACATGGCTTTTGTCGCTATTTATAGCGGGGACAGCTTCGATGAAACGCCGGTTATTGCACAGACCGACAAAATCGGTTATGCTTGCGGCCGTATGCGTTCACAATATTATCAGACTATCTGGGCTGCCGACAACGGTGACCTTTATGTATTCTCGCCGGGATATGGGCGTACGGCGACTGCCGAAGAACAGGTGACCGACAAGCAGGACGGGACGTTGCATACTCTTTATAAGGTGCAGGGCCAGTTACCTTCGGGCGTAGTCCGTATCAAACAAGGGGAGACAGAGTTTGACGAATCGTATTACGTGAACCTGGAGACGTTGGGCAATCACAATCCGATGTTCCGCTGCTGGCATATTACGGAAGATTATTTTTTACTGCAGATGTATAGCGAAGGAGCTGACAACATGTCTGGCACCAGTGCCCCCCGCAATGAGTTGGCCATCTTCAAGGGCGAAGAGGGAACGCTGACTGTACTGTCCGGCAACAGCGGTTTGCCGACAGCCGATGTGATTTCTTCTTTCGGTGTACCCTTCAGCGACAATGGTTATGCCTACATGCCCGTGACAGTAAACGATAACAGCAGCAGTCCGGCTATTTATAAGATTGACCCGAAGACGGCTACGGCTACCAAAGGCCTGGTGCTGGAAGCCGACGGAGTGTCTGCTCTGTGCAAGCTTTCGGCCGAGTAATCCAGCTATGATACATTGCCTGACGTGATGAAGAAAGTATTCAGAAAGATACACCTCTGGCTCTCCGTTCCTTTCGGCATTGTCATTACCCTGATATGCTTTTCGGGTGCCATGCTGGTGTTTGAACAGGAAATTGTAGAGCATACTCATGCTTCACTGTATGAGGCCGAACGTCCTTCGCCAGATGCCAGGCCCTTACCTTTGGAGCAGTTGGTGGCCCGTGTGGCAGCAGGTTTGCCCAGCGATGTTTCGGTGTCTGGGGTCAGTGTGCCTTCCCGGCCGGATAAAGCGTATCGGGTGACACTGTCCAAACCAAAGCGGGCTGCCGTTTATGTCAATCCTTATACGGGTGAAATCACGGGGAGGTATGAGCGTACTCCGTTTTTCCGCACGATGTTCAGTCTGCACCGTTGGCTCTTGGGTAGCCGTCCGTCAGACGGTGGCATCTTCTGGGGAAAAATCATTGTGGGTGTCAGCACCCTGCTTTTTGTCTTTGTGCTACTGACCGGTCTGGTTATTTGGTGGCCCCGCACGAAAAAAGCCTTTAAGAACAGTCTGAAGGTGGTTTTTCGTCGGGGGTGGCCCCGGTTCTGGTATGGGTTGCACGTGGCAGGCGGGATGTATGCCCTTTTACTGTTGCTTGTCATGGCACTTACCGGACTTACCTGGTCTTTCGGCTGGTACCGTACCGGATTCTATGCCCTTTTCGGGGTAGAGATGCAGTCCGGAGGTGGACATGCATCGGGAGGCAGGCAGGGGAAGGAAGCCGAGAAAGCGAGAATGCCCCAAACGGATTTCGTTCATTGGCAGCAAGTATATGAGCAACAGGCAGCAGAGAATCCCAGTTATCAGGAAATTACAGTCAGCACCGACCAGACGGCAACGGTTTCTTTTTCGGGTTTGGGCAATACGAGAGGAGCCGACCGTTACCGCTTTGATGCCATTACCGGAAAAATTACAGATGTGACACTTTACCGCGACCAGCCGGCTTCTGGCAAAATGCGTGGCTGGATTTATTCCTTGCATGTCGGGACGTGGGGAGGTATACTGATGCGCATACTGTATTGCCTGGCTGCCCTTTTGGGTGCCACCTTGCCTCTTACCGGCTATTATCTGTGGATACGTCGGTTGGTGCGTCGCCGCCAGCATTGAATCTTATTTGCCCAGTTCCCAGAAGGCCACGGCAGAAGCGGCAGCTACATTGAGTGAGTCTACACCGTGTGCCATGGGAATTCGCACCACATAGTCGGCATCGGCAATGGTGTTGTGCGGTAATCCATCTCCTTCGGTGCCCATGATGATGGCCAGTTTAGGTTCGTTCTTTAGTGGGGGTGCATCGAGGGGGATGGATTTTTCTGTTAGAGCCATGGCTACAGTTTGGAACCCCAGTCGGCGTATCTCCTTGAGTGAAATGTCTGTCCATGTCCATGGGATAAGAAATACAGATCCCATGGATACGCGCACGGCCCGTCGGTTCAGCGGGTCACACGAGTCGGGGGGCAGTAGCACGGCATCCATGCCGAGGGCTGCGGCCGAGCGAAAGATGGCTCCGATGTTGGTCGTGTCTGTCACACCTTGTATGACTACGATGCGTCGGGCGTTGAGGCATACTTCTTCCACATTTGGGGGCACTGGACGCCGGAAGGCGCAGAGCACTCCCCGTGTCAGGGTGTAGCCTGTCAGTTGCGAGAGGATTTCCCGTTCGCCGGTATAGATGGGAAGGTTGGCATGGCATGCGATGATATCTGCCGCATCGCCTTCGATGTGCTTGGGCTCGCAGAGAAGGGCTAACGGCTCGTAGCCGGCGCTCAGAGCTACACGAATCACTTTGGGACTTTCGGCAATGAATATTCCTTTTTTCGGTTCCAGCCGGTTGCGCAACTGGGCTTCGGTCAGTGAACTGAAGATTTCTACTCCGGGGTGGCTTAATGATGTGATTTTGATGATGGGCATATCTGGATAGAAGTTGGGGATTCTTGTTCCCGGAAGGTCAGGAAGAAAGACGCGGATCATACCGCCGGATTAACTGATAGAACTCATCCGTACTTTGGTATAATCCGCGTCTTAAAGGATTATGTTATTTCATGAGAGAGGCATTGGAGTTATTTCAACACTCCCAATTCTTTGCCGACCTTAATGAAGGCTTCGATGCATTTGTCGAGGTGAGCTTTCTCATGTCCGGCAGAAATCTGTACGCGGATGCGGGCCTGGCCTTTCGGAACAACCGGATAGTAGAATCCTGTAACATAGATACCTTCTTCTTGCAGGCGTGCAGCATAAATCTGCGACAGTTTGGCATCGTAAAGCATGACGGCACAGATGGCACTTTGTGTGGGCTTGATGTCGAAACCGGCGGCAGTCATCTTGTCACGGAAGTAGTTGACGTTTTCTACTAACTTATCGTGCAGTGCATTGCTTTCCTTCAGCATCTTGAATACTTCCAAGCTGGCACCGATAACGGCAGGTGCTACCGAGTTGGAGAACAAGTAGGGACGGCTGCGCTGGCGCAACAGGTCGATAATTTCCTTGCGGCCGGTGGTGAATCCTCCCATGGCACCTCCGAAGGCTTTGCCCAATGTTCCAGTATAGATGTCTACGCGGCCATACGTGTTATACAGTTCGCTCACGCCGTGTCCTGTGGCACCTACCACACCGGCAGAGTGCGATTCGTCTACCATTACCAAGGCGTCATATTTCTCGGCCAGATCGCAGATTTTGTCCATCGGGGCAACATTACCGTCCATTGAGAAAACGCCGTCGGTCACTACGATGCGGAAACGTTGTGCCTGGGCTTCCTGCAGGCATCTTTCCAGGTCGGCCATGTCGGCATTGGCATAACGGTAGCGTTTGGCTTTGCACAAGCGTACGCCGTCAATGATGGAAGCATGGTTCAGAGAATCGGAGATGATAGCGTCTTCGTCTGTGAAGAGCGGTTCGAATACGCCTCCGTTGGCATCAAAGCAAGCGGCATACAGAATAGTGTCTTCCGTCTTGAAGTAATCAGAAATGGCAGCTTCTAATTCTTTGTGGATGTCTTGCGTGCCGCAGATGAAACGGACAGATGACATGCCATAGCCGCGGCGGTCCATCATTTCTTGCGCTGCCTTGATGAGGCGAGGGTTGTTGGACAAGCCCAGATAGTTGTTGGCGCAAAAGTTCAGCACTTCTTTGCCTTTTACTAAAATAGTTGCCTGCTGGGGGCTTTCTATCAGCCGTTCTTCTTTGTAGAGACCGGCTTCTTTTATCTCGGCCAGTGTGTTGGTGAGATAATCTTTCATTTTACCGTACATATTATTTCTTTTGTTTTTAAAGGTTGAAACACTTGTTCCCCACAAAGGACACCATTTTTCTTGGAATAAGCAAGCTTTTCGAGGAAGAATCTTTGGAAAAGCGATGAAAGTAATGAAAAAAGTGCTACCTTCGCATATCATTTACATTTTAAAATATCATTGCGCATTATGAAGAATATATTGGTTATCGGCTCAACGGGGCAGATTGGCTCTGAGCTGACAATGGAATTAAGAAAACGGTATGGTGGTGAACATGTGGTGGCCGGTTACATTGCCGGTGCCGAACCGCAGGGCGTATTGAAGGACTCGGGTCCCTCAGCAAGAACGAACGTGACAGACCGCCAGTCGTTGGAATTGGCCGTGAAGGAATATAATATAGATACTATCTATAATTTGGCTGCCTTGCTTTCTGTGGTGGCAGAAAGTCGGCCTTCTATGGCTTGGAAGATTGGCATTGATGGTTTGTGGAACGTATTAGAAGTGGCCCGCGAGTACGGATGTGCTGTTTTCACTCCCAGCTCCATAGGTTCTTTCGGTGAATCTACTCCTCACAACAAGACTCCGCAAGATACCATCCAGCGTCCGCGCACTATGTATGGTATCACTAAAGTAACAACAGAGTTGTTGAGCGACTATTACTATACTAAGTATGGTGTAGATACGCGTGCTGTCCGTTTCCCCGGCATTATTTCTAATGTAACGCTTCCCGGTGGTGGCACTACCGATTACGCCGTAGAAATCTATTATGCAGCCGTGAAAGGCGAAAAGTTTGTCTGCCCGGTCAAGGCTGGTACATACATGGATATGATGTATATGCCCGATGCCTTGAATGCGGCCATCTCGTTGATGGAAGCCGACCCCAGCCGCTTGAAACACCGCAATGCCTTCAATATTGCTTCTATGAGCTTCGACCCGGAGGAAATCTACAAGACAATTAAGAAATATGTGCCCGATTTCCAGATGGAATACAAGGTAGACCCGTTGAAGCAATCTATTGCTGACAGTTGGCCCGATTGTTTGGACGACACTTGTGCCCGCGAAGAATGGGATTGGAAGCCTCAGTTTGATTTGGAATCCATGACGGTAGATATGCTTGAGAAACTCCGTCAGAAGTTGAATAAGTGACGCAGAGGAAATGAAGAAGTTGTTGACGGGTTGTTTAGCCTTGGTGCTGTGCACTTCGTGTGGAAACGGTAAGAATGGAACAGATCCTTTTGATGCTCTTACCCGGATGGTGGATTCTGTCGGATTCCCATCGACAAGTGTGCCGGCCATTGATTCAGCGGTTGTATTGAAACCGTTGGAGGCAGATGAGTTGTTTGACGACTTCATATTCAATTATGCGTTGGACAGAACTTTGCAGATGCAACGCACCGTGTTCCCTTTGCCTTACGATTGCAACGGGGAATTGAAACGAATAGAAAAAGATGCATGGCAACATGATAATCTGTTTGCCGAGCAGAATTTCTATACGTTGATGTTCGACCGTGAGCGAGACATGGATGTGGTGGGTGATACGGCATTGACTTCTGTACAGGTAGAGTGGCTGTACCTCCAACAAAGAGAGGTACAGCGCTACTATTTCCAACGAAAGAGGGGAATGTGGATGCTTGATTCTATTTCCCGACATAAGATACCGGAAGAGGAGAACATGCGTTCTGGATTCATCTCTTTCTATGCCCGTTTCGTTACAGACAGTCTGTATCAGAGGCAACATATCCATTCTCCTTTAATGTTCGTTACTCTCGATCCCGATGATGAATTCTCCATTTTGGAGACAACTCTTGATGTAGACCAATGGTATGCTTTCCGGCCTATTATGCCGATCGATCCATTGTCTAACATTTGCTATGGTCAGCCAAACAATCCGAACTCTTCTACCAAAATTCTGAAGTAAATGGGATTGGAAACGGCTATTCCAACATCTTCTATTTCCGGAAACGGCATGGAGAGTGGGAATTATACAAATATGAAGATACAAGTATATGAGAAAATACTCATTGCGAGCGCACAATACGTTTGGTTTGGATGTCTTTGCCGACCATTTCCTGGAATACCATTCGGAAGATGAATTGCGGGAGTTGATAAGTGAGGGGCGGGTAACTGTTCCTTTCCTGCACATCGGACAGGGGAGTAACCTGTTATTCACGGGCGATTATTATAGAGGCACAGTGTTACATTCGTGCATCAGAGGCATTACTGTGGTTTCTGAGGACGAGAATACTGTGTGTGTGCATGTGGGTGCCGGAGTGGTTTGGGATGATTTTGTCTGTCATAGTGTGACCAAAGGATGGTATGGAGTAGAGAATCTTTCTCTTATTCCAGGAGAAACCGGAGCTGCGGCAGTGCAGAATATTGGAGCCTATGGTGTGGAAGTGAAAGATGTGATTGTTTCAGTGGATACAGTCGACTTGAATGGACGGAAGCGGGTTTATTCTGTGGATGAATGCTGTTATTCTTATCGTCATAGTCTGTTCAAAGAGCCGTCTTCGAAATCTGTGTTTGTTACGGGTGTACAGTTCCGTCTGAATAAGATACCGCGTTTTGTGCTTACTTACGGTGCTTTGCGAGAGGCCTTGAGCGATGAGAAGACATTGACTCTGCAGGCAGTCCGTGATGCTGTTGTCCGTATCCGTCGGAGTAAATTGCCCGATCCGGCAGTATGTGGTAACGCCGGTAGTTTCTTTATGAATCCTATTGTATCCCGTGCCTGCTGGCAGAAACTTTTGGCTCTCTATCCTTATATGCCTTATTATGAAGTCGATGCTGAACGGGTGAAGATTCCTGCGGGGTGGTTGATTGAACAATGTGGTTGGAAAGGCAGGAGTTTAGGTCCGGCTGCTGTTTATGACAAGCAGGCATTGGTGCTGGTCAATCTTGGTGGTGCTACAGGGGCAGACATTGTTGCTTTGGCTAAAGCTGTGCAAGATTCTGTATATCAGAAATTCGGGATTTCCATTCAGCCAGAAGTTCTTTTTGTGGGAGATGGGATGAAAACAGAATAATCTATCAAAGGCTTGTTTATACTGTGCGGTTGTGAAATCATGCATTTTAATAAGGGTTAGTGTAAGCATTGATTGAAATGCAGGAGACACAGAAGCGCATAACTCTGTGATTCGTATTTTTGTTATGCAAGTGACTATATTAGGAAGTGGAACTTCCACCGGGGTGCCGGAGATTGGGTGTACTTGTCCGGTTTGTCGGTCTGCAGATGTGCGTGACAAACGCTTGCGTACATCAGCGTGGATTCGTACGGATGATGACGCTACTATTCTGGTGGACTGTGGCCCTGATTTTAGAGAACAGATGCTTCGTCTGGTGGATTTCCGTAAAATCGACGGAGTTCTCATCACCCATGAACATTATGATCACGTAGGTGGTTTGGACGATTTGCGTCCTTTTTGCCGTTTTGGAGAGATTCCTTTATATGCAGAAGCTTATACGGGCGATGATTTACGTCAGCGGATGCCTTATTGTCTGGTCAATCAGAGTTATCCTGGTGTACCACGTATTTTTTTGCAGGAGGTTATTCCGGGGCAATCGTTTTATATCCGACAGACAGAGGTTGTCCCTTTTCGTGTAATGCATGGACGACTGCCTATTCTTGGGTATCGCATCGGAGGCAGGTTGGGGTATATAACAGATATGTTGACTATGCCTGAAGTTTCTTATGAATGCTTGCAGGACGTAGAAGTATTGGTTATAAATGCACTTCGTCCCAATCCTCATCCTACCCACCAGAGCATATCTGAAGCTTTGGCAGTTGCAGCCCGTATCGGTGCCCGTGAAACTTATCTGGTGCACATGAGTCATCATGCAGGATTGCATGCTGAGATAGAACAGACCTTGCCTCCGCATGTGCATTTTGCTTTTGATGGCTTGGAAATTTGTATTTAATGGGTGCCTAAGGAGTTTTTTTGTATTAAGCTCCTCTTTTTTTGTCTTTTTTTAAACATTCATTTTGTTTTATTAGTGAAAAAAGCTATTTTTGCCCAAGAAACCAAATGGATGTTATGAAGTTGTCACTTTCTATAAAGGTTGTTGTAGTGGCGTCCGTTGTGCTTCTGTGTACAGGGGTAGCTCTTTATTCTTTTATGCGCTTGAATTCGGTGGAACAGCGGCAGGATTTTGATTTGTATACGTTGGTTCCGCAGGATGCAGTAGCTGTATTTGAAACAGACCGGATGATGGAATTGCTGGAGTCTGTCGATGAGATGGAGAGCAGTAAGGACGGGTATCACTTTCAGTTGTCCGAATTATTGGGATGTATTAGGACTTTCCTTGACACATGGGTGCAAGAGTCTCCTCATGCGTTAAGTAAACAGATGAACAAAGTTCTCATAAGTTTCCACCATCCCGCAACTTCTTCGGATGAGGTTCTCTATTGTGCTCTGGGCACAGGAGATTATCAACGCATACAGGCCTTTGTCGGTCAGTATGCTCCTTCTTCGTTTCCGGTCAAATCTTTTGAATATCAAGGTGAGGTCATTCGTATCTATCCTTTACGTGACGGACATTTCTTAGCTATGTATCTTACCAAAGACTTCCTGGCGCTTAGTTTTCAGAAAAGGTTATTGGAGCAGGTCATTGATGCCCGGCATAAGAAGAAAGCGTTGATGCAAGATGATTCGTTCCAGCAAATGTATGCCAGCAAGCAGCGCAACGTTGTTTCTACGCTTTATGTTCGGATGGGAGCTGTGCCTATGGGGCTTGAGTCTGGTGCTGTTAGTTCCAGACTTAACTTGGGAGAGTGGATGGCATTCAATCTGAAAGTAGCGGACACTGCGGTATATTGTTCGGGTGTCAGCTATGAGAGCGACAGCACCCGCCACAGTTTTGTTAATACTTTGCGTAAGCAGCAGAATATTTCGGGTTATGCGGGTGACTACCTGCCTGCTTCTACCTTGCTGTATGAATGCTGGTCTATGACAGACAAACAAGGTTTGTGGTCTTTTACGGATTCGCTGGATTATCTCTCTGCTCCTTACTCTCCATATATGGCCGATCGTGATAGGGAATGGTTAGCTTACTTGCAGGATTGTGCAGATTCCCAGGCAATATCATGCGTTTTTCGTCCGGAGGAATTGTCAGAGCGTGAGCCTTGTGCGGTAGTCATTATTCCCTTGCTTGACGAAGCCAAGGCCAAACAGCGTTTCTTTTCCTGGTTGCATGCTACTCCGCGCGAGAAAGAGGCTCCCCAGGCCCCGGTCTTCAATCCGGATTATGCACGCTATCCTTGTTCGCAGTCTTACCGTAAATATTTGTTGCCCCGCAACACGCTTTTTGTGCGGTTGACAGGACTGGACACAGCTTCCTCCCATTCCTATGCTTGTTTCTATCGCGGCCGTTTGTTGGTGGCAGCTGATGCCTTAAGTCTGTCTGCCTATATCAATGCAATGGAGAAGAAAGATTTGTTGGTGGATGTTCCTTTTTATGTAGATATTACCAATACCTTAGCTTCTTCCTATGGCTTTTTGTTGATAACCGATTTGAACAGGCTGTCTGAAGTACCTTCCCGTTACCATAGCTTTATACCGACATTCTTTTTACGTCACTTTGACTTTTTCAGTCATTTCTTTCTGGCATTGCAATTTACTTGTGCAGAAGGAGAAGTCTATCCGAATGTGACATTGCTTTATTGATGCGGTGTCTTGAGACATAAAGAATATATGTCCGTCTTCAGCTTTTTAGTTTAAACAACACACAGCCCCCACAGATGTATTTCTACACCTTTGGGGGCTGCGTTGTTTTTCTTGTTGTCTGGCTGCGTCAGTTTTGCCTGTGCAGTTTATTTCTTCATCCTTACTACCCGTATGCCCGTCCAGTTCTTATGTTCCTTAAGCATCTGGGCGAGAGTAATGTTAGAAGCTACCACCTTTCCTTCTACAGATGAGGCATGTATCAATGTCAACTTGCCATCGGCATAGAACGCGATACCCATGTGGGCTATGTCCAGTCCGGGAGTATTGGTGGTGATGGCAATGATGTCTCCATTCTTTATCCACGCCAGGCCATTGTAAGGCAGTTTGTCCTTGGGCAGGTAGTGTACGGTTTGTCCGGAGAGGCGTTTTTCTATCTGGCGCATCTTCTGTACGTTTTCCGGAGAATTGGCCAATTGCTTGTATTCTTGCGGATGCGTGCTCATGTATGACAACTGAATTGTCTGGGTATCAGAGCTTTTCTTGTCGGTAATGTCTTCTAAGAATCCGTGTTGTACACCGTTGTCAATCCATTCGGTGATATAGTGCAAGCGAGACGTATAGCCGTTTACCTGACCATCGCGGTAGCGGATCATCTGTATTTTTTCTGCAAAGGTCGTTTCGGAAACGTCTCCGTTGATAATGGGGCAGAGCGATTCGGCCAATACATATTCCACCAGTGTATTGCAATCTACCTCGTCACAATTCAGGGTAAGTTCTTCCGGACCGTCCAAATCCAAGGTGTGGGCTGCATAGGGAATGTCCAAGTATTTGATGGCATTGGTCAGCATGCGGTCTTCATCGGCGGTTTGTGCCTGTGCTGCTAAAGAAACAGCCATGGTACAACAAGCCGCAATCATAAGTTTTTTCATTGTTTTCATCATCTTTATTGTTTCGTTATTATAATGGGTTACTGATATGGGTTGAAATGATTTAAACTTTCTCCTCTACAGAATCCGCAACAGATGTACCGACTCTTTCAGGTTTGCAGCTTATATATTGGCACCCTACTTCTAATACATTGGCAGTATGCTTCTTGTATATGGGCAGTATGCTTCTTCTGAAAGAGGCAGAAAGTTTATATCACTTCAGTCGCGCATAATTCATTGTTTCACTTTCAGGCAAGCCTTTATGAAATAAGTAATCAGCAGTATATAGGCCAGCAAGGCTACTGCCTGCGACCACGAATTGGCCAGCCAGGCTTCGTTAATCCAGTTGAACTCAGCAAAGCGCAGTCCGGCACTTACTACTCCCATCAAGGCTCCTCCTGCAATGAAACCTGAGGCAAGCAATGTTCCGCGTTCGCCACGCAAAGCATTCAGTTCTTTGTCTTTGGAGCGGGTAGTGACATACCAGTTAATGGCTCCTCCGACCAATAGCGGAATGTTGAGTTCCAACGGGATAAACATGCCCAAGGCAAAGGCTAAGGCCGGGATTTTGCAGAAGTTGAGCACGATGGCCAGTACGGCTCCGATGCCATAGAGCAGCCATGGAGCCGAAATGCCACTCATCAGCGGTTCGATGACTGCTGCCATGGCGTTGGCTTGGGGAGCTGCCAGGTCGCCGCTGGTGAATCCATAGGTCTTGTTCAGGATAATCATTACTCCTCCTACGGTAGCTGCCGATACGATGGTGCCTAAAAATTTCCATGTTTCCTGTTTGGCGGGAGTGGTTCCCAGCCAATAACCTATTTTCAGGTCGGTGATGAAACCGCCTGCCATAGAGAGTGCCGTACATACCACACCTCCCATGACCAGTGCCGCTACCATGCCGCCCGGACCTTTCAAGCCTACAGCTACCATGACTACGGAGGCCAGGATAAGTGTCATAAGCGTCATGCCGGAAACCGGGTTGGTGCCAACAATGGCAATGGCATTGGCAGCCACAGTAGTGAAGAGAAAGGCGATGCCAGCCACCAGTAGAATGGCGACTATGGTGTGAAGCACATTGCCTTGCATGACATCGAAATAGAAAAACAGCACTACCAGAATGAGGGTGATGATGGAACCTATGGCAATGAACTTCATGGAAAGGTCGCGTTGGGTGCGCATCATTTGTGCTTCCGCATCCGACTTGCCTTTCAACTCTTTGGCAGCCAGTCCGACGGCACTCTTAATGATACCCCATGATTTGATGATGCCCAGGATACCCGCCATGGCTATACCGCCGATGCCGATGCTTTTGGCATAATTGTTGAAAATCTCTTCCGGACTCATGACAGCCATGGTCTGTGTGATTTCCGGGTTCCATTGGTTCAGTACCATGTCGCCACATATCAGTGAAAGGCCGGGAATCAGTATCCACCACACGAACAGTGACCCGAAGCAGATAATGGCAGCATATTTCAGTCCAACGATATAACCCAATCCCAAGACTGCAGCACCCGTATTGACTTTGAATACCAGTTTGGCTTTGTCTGCCAGTGTTTCGCCCAACTGGCAGACGCGGGTCGTGAAGTTTTCGTTCCACAAGCCGAAAGTTGCCGTAATAAAGTCGTATAATCCGCCAATCAGTCCAGCCGTGAGCAGAGGCTTGGCCTGGTCGCCTCCTTTCTGTCCGGATACCAGAATCTGTGTCGTGGCAGTGGCTTCGGGGAAGGGATATTTGCCATGCATGTCACTTACAAAATATTTGCGGAAAGGGATGAGAAACAAGATGCCCAGTATACCACCCAATAAGGAACTGATGAATACCTGTGCAAAAGTGACGGTCACCTCCTCGGGGTAGCGTTCCTGCAAGATGTATAGCGCCGGTAGGGTGAAGATGGCGCCGGCGACAATAACGCCCGATGAAGCACCGATGGACTGGATGATGACATTCTCTCCCAGCGAATTTTTGCGCTTGGCTGCCGTAGATAATCCCACGGCTATAATGGCTATGGGGATAGCTGCCTCAAACACTTGGCCGACCTTCAGCCCCAGGTAGGCTGCTGCGGCCGAGAAAAGAACAGCCATACAAACGCCCCACAACACAGACCAGAGGTTGACTTCGGGGTAAGTTTTGTTCGGACTCATCAGCGGGTTGTACACTTCTCCCGGTTTCAATTCCCGGAATGCATTTTCCGGCAAGCCGGTAATGGGTTCAGATTGTTGTTCCATAAAGGTAATTAAAAAAGTTTCCTCCATTGCCTTTCTTCTCCAAAGACAACGGGAGGTTTTTTCATAAGGATTGACGATTACTTCTGTTATTCTTTCTCTCTATGATATATGACGTGAGGGTAGTTGTCACTCTTCACTTCTTTTCTTCCATGTCTCCTTCGATGTATAGCCTCAGCATTTCTGTTTCAGCATTGGTGCGCAGGGTAATGGATTTGCGGAAATGCCCCGGATAACGTCCGGTACCGTTATAAGTCACTTTCACTGTGCCAGTTTTGCCGGGCAATACAGGCTCCTGGGTATATTCAGGCACTGTGCATCCGCATGAAGCGATGGCCTGGTGGATGACTAAGGGAGCATTGCCTACGTTGGTAAACGTGAAAGTGCACGATACAATCGGTTTTTCTTCAGAGAATGTGCCGAAATCATGAGTCGTTTTGTCGAACTTGATTTCTGCTTTGCTTTGTGCCGAAGCATAGCTGATGCCGGCCAATAGGAAGAGCATCAGGCAGAGAATGGTCTTTTTCATTTTTCTTTTCCTTATTTTTTGTAAATCAATGGCCACAAAGATACGTCTTTTCTGACAGATATGGGGCAGGTGCGTGCGAAATTGTATTAATTCGACTTATTTATGGCAGGTGGCGAGGACATATTTGCAACTTTTGAGCTACCTTTGCATGACGGATATAGCAGCGCAGGCTGTTACTCCTGCAGATGCCCATACTCATTTTTTGTAGCATCGGCTTGTAACAATAAGTAGGATTATTTCTTCACATTTGAATTATGAAACACGCCCATACCACCCAAGAGAATTTTGTACATCTGACCACCGAGCCTGTGCACCGGCTTATCATGTCGCTGGCCGTACCTACTATTATCAGTATGCTGGTAACTTCTTTTTATAATATGGCAGACACATATTTTGTGGGTAAAATCAATACCCAATCCACGGCGGCGGTAGGAGTGGTATTTTCGTTCATGACTATTGTACAAGCTATCGGATTTTTCTTTGGTCATGGGTCAGGCAATTACATTTCCCGCCGCTTGGGTGCGCAGGATACTGCCAATGCCGAGAAAATGGCAGCCACAGGTTTCTTTTTGGCATTCTTTTTCGGATTGCTGTTGTCGGTAGTAGGGCTTATGTTTCTTACTCCGCTTTCGGTCTTGTTGGGTTCTACGCCTACGATTTTGCCCTATACAGAGCGCTATTTAGGAGTTATCCTTCTTGGTGCTCCCTTTATGACTGCCTCGTTGGTGCTGAACAATCAGATGCGTTTTCAAGGTAATGCAGCTTATGCGATGGTGGGCATCGTGTCGGGGGCGGTGATTAATGTGGTACTGGATCCTCTTTTGATTTTTGGTTTGGATATGGGCATTTCGGGCGCAGCCTGGGCCACAGCTATCAGCCAGTTGTGCAGTTTTATTTTGCTGCTTTTCATGGTTAGGCGCGGGGGGAATATCCGTATCCGTTTCCGCAATTTTACACCCACCTTTTCATTTATCAAAGAAATTGTCGGGGGAGGGACCCCGTCGCTGGCCCGTCAGGGGTTGGCCAGTGTTTCTACCATGCTGCTTAATCTGGCAGCCGGTGTGTATGGTGACGCGGCTATTGCTGGCATGAGCATTGTATCGCGTATTGGCATGTTTATCAATTCATTCCTTATAGGTTTTGGACAAGGCTTTCAGCCAGTGTGCGGCTTTAACTACGGGGCAGGACTTTATGCCCGTGTCCGGCAGGGGTTCTGGTTTTGCGTAAAGGTAGGCTTTGTGTTTTTGCTTGTTTTTGCAGTGGCTTGTTTTGGGTATGCCGAGCAAGTGGTAGAGCTTTTCCGGAAGGGAGACCCTGCAGTAGTGGCTACAGGAGCGGCTGCTTTGCGTTGGCAGCTGGTTACTTATCCGTTAGGCGCTTGGATTATTGTGAGCAACATGATGCTTCAGACTATCCGTAAACCAGTGCGAGCCACAGTTCTTTCTTCGGCACGTCAGGGATTGTTCTTTGTACCTCTCATTTTTATTCTTCCTCATTTCCTGGGTCTGCAGGGAGTGGAAATGTGTCAGGCGGTGTCTGATATGTTTACTTTCGTATTGGCTATCCCTTTGACGTGTGGAGTGCTGGCTGAAATGAAGCGTAAGGAAATGGAGCCAATTCAATAGCTTTTTGCGCGTCCAGCGAGGCGGGTACATTAATAATCCGTTGGTTGCTGCTCCCTCGGAAATGCAGACTTTCGTTGCGAAGGGATTGTATGAACTTGCCATCTACCAGTACGTCAAGGTAGGGGAGCAGGGCCGCTTGCCGTGGATTCTGCAGGATGCTTTCAAAATTATATCCTGTGTAACACCAAATGTTTTTACGGCTTTCCCGGCGGATTCCTCTTGCCAGTTCGCCGAAGCCTTCGGGTTGCATCAGGGGATCCCCTCCGCTGAAAGTTACATCAGCAAATGGGTCGTCTAAAATGCGGCGTAGGATGTCGTCCGTATCCATCAGGTGCCCATTTGCCTGATTCCACGACTGCGGATTGTGACACCCGGGACAGTGATGCGGGCAGCCTGCGGCATAGATGGTAGTGCGCAGGCCAGGCCCGTCCACCGTGGTGTCTTCTATGATGTCAAGGATGTAAAGCTGCATGAGAGTTTATCAGTTGTGCAGGGTGCGGTCGTTCAGCTCTGCCAGTTTAGCTCTGTTCCACCGGTCAGTTGTTCCGACCAGGTATCCGGTGATGCGTTGCAGCCGGTCAATATGCTTGCTTCCGCATTGCGGGCAAACATCCATTTGCGAGGCTGCATTTTCATAGCCACAATCCATGCAGCGGTTACGGTTATGGTTTACTGAGCCGTATCCTATGTTATAGTAATCCATCATATCTACAATACGCATAATGGCTTCGGGGTTATGGGTAGCATCACCGTCTATCTCTACATAGAAGATATGACCGCCCCGTGTAAGGTCGTGGTAGGGGGCTTCAATCTCGGCCTTGTGGCGTGCACTGCATTTGTAATATACCGGTACATGGTTGGAGTTCGTGTAATATTCCCGGTCGGTAATGCCGGGCAGGATGCCGAACTGCTTGCGGTCTATGCGGGTGAATTTGCCAGACAGTCCCTCTGCCGGTGTAGCCAGAATGCTGTAGTTGTGTTGGTAGCGTTCTGAGAATTGATTGGCGCTGTCGCGCATATACGTCACGATGCGCAATCCTAATTGTTGAGCTTCCTCTGATTCTCCATGATGCTTACCGATGAGGGCAACCAGACACTCTGCCAAACCGATGAATCCGATGCCTAAGGTTCCTTGATTGATAACCGACTCGATGGAATCGTTGGGAGTCAGTCCTTCGCATCCGGTCCATAAGGTTGACATCAGCAGAGGAAATTGTTTTGCCCGCGCTGTTTTTTGAAATTCCATTCGCTCATGCAACTGGAGGGCGGTGATTTCCAGCATGTCGTGCAGTCGCTCAAAAAAGCGGGTGATACGTAAATCTTTGTCAGGAATATCCATACATTCAATAGCCAGTCGAACGATATTGATGGTAGAGAATGACAAGTTACCCCGGCTTATAGAGGTTTTAGGTCCGAAGCGATTCTCGAATACGCGGGTGCGACACCCCATTGTAGCTACTTCATGCAGGTAGCGGTGCGGGTCGTTGGCCTGCCAGTCTTCACTTTGGTTAAATGTCGCATCTAAGTTCAGGAAGTTTGGGAAGAAGCGGCGTGCGGTAACTTGGCAGGCCAGTTTGTAAAGGTCATAATTCCTGTCTTCCGGCAGGTAGCTGATACCGCGTTTCTTTTTCCATATCTGAATAGGGAAAATAGCAGTTTCTCCATTTCCTACGCCCCGGTAGGTACTGTTCAATAGTTCGCGGATAACGCACCGTCCCTCAGCCGAAGTGTCTGTGCCATAGTTGATGGAGCTGAATACCACCTGATTACCTCCTCGTGAGTGAATGGTATTCATATTGTGGATGAAAGCCTCCATGGCTTGATGCACACGGGCAACGGTCTGATTAATTGCATGCTGTTTCAGGCGTTCCTGTCCAGTTAGTCCGTCCAGGTTGCGGGCCAGGTAATCGTCTATTCCCTGCTGATACAGCTGTGAGAGGTCTTGCCCATAAAGTTCTTCCAGCTTTTTGACTTCTTCTATGTAGCTTTGGCGCACATAAGGTGCCAGGTAAAAATCAAAAGCAGGTATGGCTTGTCCGCCATGCATTTCGTTCTGGGCGGTTTCCAGTGAGATGCAAGCCAACACACTGGCAGTTTCAATTCGTTTGGCAGGACGTGACTCGCCATGACCGGCGGAGAATCCTTGCCTTAGAATCTTGTCCAGCGGATGTTGTACACAAGTTAAGCTTTTGGTCGGATAATAATCTTTATCATGTATATGCAGGTAGTTGTGTGTTACTGCCTGTTTTACTTCTTCGCTCAGCAAATAGTCGTCCACAAAAGGCTTAGTGGTTTCGCTGGCAAATTTCATCATCATGCCGGCAGGAGTGTCAGCATTCATGTTGGCGTTCTCCCGGGTGATGTCATTCGACTTTATGTTGATGATTTCCAAAAACACATCCCGTGTCTTGGCTTTGCGGGCTATGCTGCGTTGATTGCGGTAGGCAATGTATTTCTGAGCTACATCCTTGCGGCTGCTTTCCATTAGTTCCAGTTCCACCTGATCCTGTATTTCCTCTACTGTCATTTGTGTTTTTCCTTTGAAGGCTATGCGGTCTGTAATCTGGCGGATAAGGGCATGGTCTTCTCCTTTATCTGTGTGTAGCATGGCTTTGCGTATAGCTGTAGAAATCTTTTCTTCGTTGAATCCTACGATGCGTCCGTCACGTTTAATAACTGTTTGTATCATAGAAATAATCTTTTTGAATTGTATGAGTTCTTGTTGAGATTGCAGCTGCAAAGTTATTTGAATTAATTGTATGTTTTCTATTTTGGATAACTTTTTGTCTGTTAAATATCGTTTCTTATTTGATAATCAATTAGTTGTTTATCAGTTTTGGAAAACTTTAGTTTACATCGTATTATTATATTTGTCTGTTATGGAATATTTGTTGTGCTGTTAGATAGAGGTAATATCTGCTATATGGATGGTATATATAGAAAAAATCCGCATCGGTTAAGACGCGGATTCTTTTGATAACTGGTAACGGATTCTGTTATTTCAGTGCTTCGGCAATTTTTTCTTGCAGTTCTTCTCCATGCAGACCGCGTGCCAGGATGGTGCCTTCGCCATCTACCAGAACGGTGTGGGGAATGCTGCTTACGGCATAGAGTTTGGCACCTTCGCAATCCCAATATTTCAGGTCGGACATTTGCGGCCATGTGATTTTCAATTGTTTGATGCCGTTTTTCCATGCCTCGGCGTCACGGTCCAGAGAAACACCGACAATCTCAAAACCTTTGTTCTTATATTTCTTATAGGCTTCTACCAGATTGGGCATTTCGCGGCGGCAGGGACCACACCAGCTGGCCCAGAAGTCAATGAGTGTAACCTTGCCTTTACCTACATAATCCGACAGTTTTACCGCCTTTCCGTCCGGAGTCTGCATTTCAAAGTCGGTGAATTTCTGTCCTACGGCCGTAGCTTTCATCTTTTCTACATTGTCTTTGATGCGGATGATGGTTTCGTCGTTGGCGTATGCTGCCGGGATTTGTGCCATCAGCGGGTCAAGGTCTTCCACGTCCATGTAGTAGAAGTTTTGCTTTAGCAGATAGATGCCAGCTGCGTTTGTGATGTTGTTAGTGATACCTTCTTTCATAACGCCCATCATTTTTTCTTCCGTCGCCTCAATGTTCTTGCTGGCTTCTTCGCGCTGTTCGTCAGTCAGCGTGGAATCTGACAAGCTCTTGTAGATGGCAGACATTTGTTTGGTCAACTCATTCACTTGAGCACGGATGACCTGATAGGCATCATTCGTTGGAGTTCCGGTTGCTGCATCGTCATTTGTCGACAAATGGATCTGGATATTTCCGTTTTCTAAGAAGAAATCCATAGCCAAGCTGTTTTCTCCAGATTTGTAAGTCAGGTAACGTACATCTGCCAGAGAGTCAGCTTTAGTACCTTTAAACTGAAATTCTCCGTTGGTAATTACGGCAGAGTCCAGTTTTACCAGTTGGCGTCCTTCGCGTGCTTGCATGTAGACGGTATCTCCGTCTGCTGCGCCTTCTACGCTGCCTTTCACTGTGTAACCTTGGTTCCCGCTACATGCAGCCAGTAAAGCTGCGGTAGCCAGTAAGTAAGTAAACTTTTTCATTATTATTCCTTTTTAAGTTGGTGATTTTTACGGTTGCAAAGATAGCAATAAAAAATCCCCTTCACCATAGGCGAAGAGGATTTTATAGTTTTAATCCCATTTTTTAATGATGCACCGTTTTTATTCGGCAGCATTTTCGGCAGCAGGCGCCTCAGCACCCTCAGCACCTTCTTCCGTAGCAGGTGCTTCGGCAGCAGCTTTGGCTGCTTCTTCTGCAGCTTTCTTTTCAGCCAAGGCTTTAGCCTTTTCTTCGTTTACTTTCTTTTCGGCTTCCAGACGTGCTTTAGCTATTTCTTTCTTAGCCTCTTCGTCTTTAGCTTTCAGGGCAGCCAAACCGTTCTGCTTGTTGTTCTTCCAAGCCTGGAATTTAGTTTCGGCTTCAGCTTCACCGAAAGCGCCTTTTGCAACGCCTCCCAACAGGTGTTTCTTCATATAGACACCTTCGCGGGAAAGAATGTTCCGAACCGTGTCAGTGGGCTGAGCTCCCGTCATCACCCATTTCAATGCACGGTCAAAGTTCAAATCTACTGTGGCAGGATTGGTGTTGGGGTTGTAGGTACCAATCTTTTCAATAAAACGACCATCACGTGGTGCTTTTGCGTCGGCAATTACGATGGAGTAGAAAGCGTAGCTTTTGCGTCCATGTCTTTGCAATCTGATTTTTGTTGCCATTGGATAAAAAATAGTATTTAGTTAATGATTTGAATAATGCTACTAACTCGTAATAGCGGGCGCAAAGGTAATGATTTTCTTTCAATCAGCCAAAAAGCGTAGCATATATTTTGTCGAGAAAAGACACTTTGGCTGCTAACGTCAGGTTTATGATTGCTAACCTCAGGTTTATGGCTGTAACTGTGACTTTGAGCGTCGTAACCCTTAACTTGAGGCTGCTAATGTGTAGGGACACGATTTCTGGTCGTTAACCTAATGATAACACAACCTTAACCTGCTGCCTTTGCGACTCTCTCTATCTTTGCAGTGTCGGAAAGACAAAGAATAACAAGAAACCAAAATTGTAAATGACCCATTAAAACATTAATCGTTATGAAAACTTTAGTTATTTCTCTCGTTATGGCAGCTGCCGGTATGTTGAACTCTGTTTCCGCCGCTAATTCTTCGCAACGTTTCGCCTACAATTCCGATACTGACAGTACGGGTGTTACTACGGAATACGTCTATAAGGTGAGCGAAGATGGCTTGTATTTGTATCATCATCTGAAGTACCGCTACATCTACGATGATTCTCAGCGTTTGCTTTGCAAGGAAATCTTGCGCTGGGATGCTGTCTCTGAAGATTACCTGCCGAGCTACGCCTTGCATTATACATATACGGCAGATGACACTGTTTCGGTGGAACTGGCTTTGTGGAGCAAATCCGACGAGGCTTATACCGATGTACGCGAGAAAGCCGTTTATGCTGCCGATGCTTTCGGTCTGACTTATCAGGCGTATGAATACGATGCCAGGCACAATGTTTGGCAGATGACTGGCGAGCATGAAGTGGAAGCCATGCTGATGGCCGACAGGTAAAGAAGGCTTTATGGCTTGCGAAAGGCTCATTCTTCTGTGGAGAGAGCCTTGTGGAGAGAGCCTTGTGGAGAGAGCTTAACGGGCATCCATAAAAAGATGGTACGCTATTTGGGTGTTATGTGATGAATCTTTATTTTTGCACCTTTCCAATGTAAAAAGCGATAGAGCAGAAGGATGAAACTGAAAAATATTGTTGTGCTTTCGGTGATAGTGGTGTTGCTGATTTCCATTTTGCAACAGATATATTTCGGCTACGCCATGGGAACGATTCGGGCAAAGACGGAAACGACTCTGAATGCCTGCTTCAAAAAGGCGTTTGACCGTACAGTAGATGATCTGGTCAATAATCTTCCTTTGCCTGAAGGCACGGTGACACACATTATTTATATGCCTGTCAACCCGGGTGAAACACCGGAAGAGGAGGATTTCAGCTTTTACACATCGCAGCAGACAGCTGCCATCCTGCAGGAAGTATACGATACGGAAATCCCGTTGGATACCTTACTGATGAATTTGGAGAGAGATTTGCGTAGTGACGGTGTGGATGGTAAAGTATATCTCCGTATATCCGACGTTCAAGCCGACACGATACTGCAAATGCTGCCTGCGTATCCCAGACAAGGCTTTCTTGACATGGAGTTTGTCTCTGATAAGGCTTATTTAAATAAGGATAAAGGCATTGTTGTAGAAGGACAAGTTATATTCTCGCTCAGGCAGGGCAACCTGTTCAGTCGGCAATTCTGGGCCACTGTGGTTATCAGGTGTCTCAGTGTCTTGATTATTATTGGCTTCTTTTTGCGCGTCCGTAGCCTGCAGCGACAGCAGATTAACATCGCTTGTCAACGGGCAGAGTTTTATAGGCAAGCCAAAGAACTGGAAGTGCCGATATGCCAGGTAAAATCAGATATGGTCTCTGCCCGTTGGATGCCGGTTTACGAAATGGTCAAGAAACTGTTAGCTTCCGTTGAAACCACCTTGACACATGCCAAACAAGAAAATGCCCGTATCAACAAACGCCGTGTTTTCAGACCGTTGCTTTGGTCGGGCATGGCTATTTGCGGCATCTTTCTGCTGACAGTTCTTTGGGGATTTTTTTTCTATGCAGAACGCTGGCATGAGGTATTGCATCAGACGCAAGTAGCTTTTGAAGAAGCTTTCGTGTCGGAAAGTTGGCAGCGGTATGACAGACTGCACCAACAGCTGTCGGCACAAGGCAGACCTACCAGTAGGCTGACCGGAAGTACGGATTATCCGGCTATGCAGCTGGATTCGCTACTTGGCATTTATTGGTTTGAAAACGATTCGGTCGGCAATCCGCAGGGACCGCACATACACACGGGCTATGCTTATGTCAAGCAAGGTGGTCTGTATATGAATGAGAATGCCCGTGTACGCAGGGCTTATACCAATCAGTATTATTTTGTCACCATGGGAGAGCCTTACATTCCTCTTGACCGTCAGTGTATGGACTCTCTTTTCAAAGTCCGTCTGCACAGAGAAAAACTGCCTGCCGGGCATCTTCATTTCTTTCACTCGGATGGCGACAGCCTTTCTTCCCATTGGAGCAGCATTGTTACGCCGTCGGTCAGCACTCGCAACGACCGTACGGAATGGATGCAGGGTGTGGTACCGTTCTCTTTGTCCTACGTAGTCGGCACAGACTGGTATCTTTTTCTGTCTCTTGGGCTGATGTTCTTCTTTACTGTTTTCTGTATCTATATCCAGTGGCGCATTGCCCGTCAGCAGCGGCAGCTGGAGCAGTTCCGCCGTGATTTTACCTATGCCATGATTCATGATATGAAGTCGCCTTTCCAGTCTGTGCTGATGGGTGCCCAGATCATGACGAGTGGTCGGATAGACCCTGCTTCGGAGAAAGCCAGTCGCCTGCTTACAGCCATGAACGACGAGTGCGACCATCTGCTGTCACTTTCCGCCCGCGTGGTTATGCTGACACAATTAGAACGCGGCGAACTTCAGTTGCATCAGACAGATATTGCGCTTCGTCCCTTGTTGGAGGACCTTGCCGCCAAGTTCAGTCTGAAAGCCACCAAACCCGTGACCTTTTCCATAGATTGTCCTACCGATTTCCATATTACGGCCGATGCCTTCTGTATGCGCGAAGTGCTTTCCAATCTGGTAGACAATGCCTTGAAATATTCACGCGAATCCGTACATATCAGTCTTTCTGCTGTCCGGACGAATGGAAATGTATATCTGGGCGTGAGTGATAATGGCATCGGTATCTCTCCGCGCGACCGCCGGCGCATCTTCGGCAAATTTGAACGCGTGGTTTCAGGCAGTCGTGCTACGGGAGCTTCCGGCTTCGGATTGGGGCTGAACTTCGTGTGGCAAGTCGTGCGGGCACATGGCGGCACCGTATCGGTACTGAGTGACGGGCGAAGTTACAGCGAGTTTCGGATAGAATTATCATCCCATCAGGCATCGGTGGCATCCTGACAATGTGGTTTCCTTTGTGAAAGGCTTATCAATGTTTCTCTTATATAAGAGGTATCCATGTCGGGCGTAGATAGTTTGAACCGCTTCAATATCTTTGAACGAATTGAATCGCTTACCTCTTGTTTGCCAAGTGTATTCTGCCGACTTGCCCCAGGTGAATTTTGTGAAGATTACACAGATTAACATTGTTTCTTGTGGGGGCTGTCTTTAAAAAGCTTATCTTTGCTGTATGTAACTATAAATGATTATTAAAATGAAAACGTATTCCATACAAGCAAATCCGAGTGGTACTCGCAGCATTGTAGTATCCGAGGAGAATTTGGCAACTATTGAGAAATACGGATTGTTCCGTCATCTGATAGACAGCAACGGTATTGTAGATGAGGTTGTGTTGGATAAATTGAAATTGAATACTCGTTCGCTTATCGCATCGCAGGAAGAGAACTGCAAGGATTTGCTGGACTTGTGTATTGACGTGATTTACCATGCTAACATGAAGGCTTTTGGGCTGCAACAACTTGTTAAACTTTATCTGCAGTGGCTTTCTGAGCCAGATACAGACGACGAGGAGGAGGAAGAAAGCTATGAAGACCGTTGATACCGTTTGCCAACAATGGCCGTATAGTCCGCTTATTCCGGCTGTACAAGCTATCTGTGAGGCTGCGAAAGGCGAGCAGGTAGAGATTATACTGAATGACGCTTCGGCTTTCAATGACTTGAAAGAATTCCTGGCTGAACAGAAAATCGGTTTCAGGGAGATTTATGATGAGGAAAAAATGATTTTGCAGTTTATCCGTTGAGGGTGGGAGGTGCCTGTAAGGCACAAAGCCGGAAAAAACGAATCGGGTGGTGCGGTTTACTTGCTTGAAGTTGTCCGCATCACCCGATTTTTATGAGTAAGATGTCCGGCAGCAGTCCGGCAGTGTCCTGCCTGCTGCTGCCTGTGTGACAATTACAAGGGAATGTATTCTACGAATGCTTCCATAGCTTCATAAGAAGCAAGTCCCAACTGGTCATACAAGATAGCTGTGCCCCGGTTGCGGTCTTCGCTTCGTTGCCAGAACAAGCGTTCGTCATTGCCTAAGAAAGGTGCGCTTTCCATCTGGCTCTGGTGTTTCAGGATAGCATTACGTTTAGCTCGCAGTTCTTCCGGGCTGATGGGTACCGCCATTTCTATGTTCTCGATTTCCCATTCTGCCCATGCGCCGCGGTACATCCAGATACGGCAGTCTTTCAGCCATTCAGCACCTTCTTCTTTCTCCAGGTCGATGGCAGCAAATACCGCATCAGTGCAGACACGGTGCGTGCCGTGTGGGTCGGCCAAATCGCCAGCCACGAATATCTGATGGGGTTGAACTTCGCGCAACAAGTTGCGGATGATTTCTACGTCAGCCTCTCCCAACGGATTCTTCTGAATCTTGCCGGTTTCATAGAACGGAAGGTCGAGGAAGTGACAGTGATCCAAAGGAATGTTGTTGTATGTGCAGGCAGTACGCGCTTCGCCGCGGCGAATCAGTCCTTTGATAGTCAGTATGTCGCGTGTATCCATGTCTCCGTCTTTCTTTTCGCGGAGGTATTTGCGTATTTCGGCATATTTCTGGTTAATCACTTCGTCGCCGCTGTTATTGAACAGTTGGTTGAAGCCATTGATAAAGTGCAGGAAGCGCACCACCTCTTCATCGCCCACGGCTATATTGCCGGATGTTTCGTAAGCAATATGCACATCGTGCTTCTGCTCTACCAGTCGACGGATGGTACCACCCATGGAGATGACATCATCGTCGGGATGAGGAGAAAATACAATGATGCGCTTGGGGTATGGTTTGGCACGTTCTGGCCGATAGGTGTCATCGGCATTCGGTTTTCCACCTGGCCAGCCGGTAATGGTATGCTGCAGGTCGTTGAAGATTTTGATATTTACATTGTATGCAGAACCGTAAAGAGCCAGCAACTCACTCAATCCGTTTTCGTTGTAATCTTTGTTGGTCAGTTTTAAGATAGGTTTGCCCGTCAGTTGGCACAGCCAGACGATGGCGCTACGGATGAGCTTGTCGTTCCACTCGCACGATGTAACCAGCCACGGACGCTGTATGCGTGTTAGGTTGGATGCAGCCGAGAGGTCGATAACCACATGGGTGTTGTTGTGTGTTTGTAAGAAGGAGGCAGGCAGTGTGTCTGTCACCGGTCCTTCCACACAAGCTTTTATTTGCGAGGCTTTTTCTTCTCCCCAAGCTATCAGATAGACTTTCTTGGCCGAGAGAATAGTGGATACGCCCATCGTGATGGCACTGATGGGGGTATTGTCTAAGGTTCCGAATATTTTCGAGGCTTCGTTTCGTGATGCATTGTCCATCAGGATAAGTCGCGTTGTGGAATTCATGCGCGAACCGGGTTCATTGAATCCGATGTTGCCTACACGTCCTATGCCTACAAGGGCAAAGTCCAGTCCGCCGAAACTTTCGATACGTTGTTCATACAAGCGGCAGTAGTCAAAGATGGCGTCTTTGGCTATGGTACTGTCTGGGCTGAAGATATTCTGTTTGTCGATGTCCACATGATCCAGCAGCATTTCCTTCAATGCGTTGAGGTTGCTGGTAGCGGCATCGGGTGCCAGCGGATAGTATTCATATAAATTGAATATGATTACGTTGCGGAAGCTGAGTCCTTCTTCCCGATGGATTCGTACAAGGTCAGCATAGACATTGCGCGGAGAGTTTCCACCTGCCAAGGCCAAGACACAGAAACGGCCTGCTTTTTGCTTTTCGCGGATGAGTTGGGCGATTTCCAGTGCTATCTGGTTGGCGCCTTCTTCCGGCGTTTCATAAATGTCCGTGGGTATCTTTTCCAAACGGGTAAGTACTGAGCGCTCGAACGCATTTTCAGGCCGGTAGTATCTGGGAGATACCCGGTTGAGTGTAATTTGGGAACTTAAGTTGGTCTTCATAATGAAAGGTATTAATTAATAAATGGATAAGATTATTTCCCCTGTACAAATTTAGCGACTTTCCCGTCAAGGTGTATGCTGTAAGCCGGGTATTTTTTCTTAAAACTTCAAAAAGAGGAGGAAAGGAGTCGGAGAGGGGATACCGGGGACGGCTTTCTTGAGGTTTCCCATTACGGCCAGAGGGGTTACTGAGTGAAACATTGCCATGTCAGGCAACCGCCTGACATCTGTTGTATATCCTATGTGATAATCAGTAGGTTGCTTCTTGGCGATAAGAAGCCTGCTGCTTATAGCTTAGCAGTTCGCTTCTTATTGCTTGGATGTCTGGGTAAAAAGGCTTGTTGTTGGAACCGCCGTCTGACAGATATTTCTGTAGCATCGTGAAAAGGTCGAATCACTCCCTTGAGCGGATATAGAAGGTGACAGAGGTGCTGTTGCCTTCTCCGTCTACGGCTGTCAGCGTATGCTTTCCTTCGGTGGGCTGAAGCGAAATCTGGTGGAAATCGGTTGTCTGGGTCAGGTAGGTTTGGTCAAGATGCCAGAAAACAGTGGTGCCTGGATGCCTGTGTGCCAGTTCTGCGGTCAGGAAGCCTAAACTGCCGTCCAGCAGGTGTGGCAGGGTAATATGTGCATTCATGGTGGGATAGATGAACTGCAAAGTCGGATAGTTGTCTTCACCGGAATCGGATACGAAAGGAGGGAGCGGTTTGTACTCCGGGTGATGTTTCGTATAGAACCATTCCCATACAGGGGGCAACGAAAACCAGGAAGTATCTATGGCGGGAGCGTTGGAGAGACTGTTTTCATATACGCGGTGTCTGCGGTCGGCAGTAAGCAAGACCGGATGGTGGTAAGGGCAGACTTCTGTTCTTCTTCCGGCTGGCAGAATCTGCATGGTGTCTGTTTCCGGGCAAAAGCGACTTTTCAAATGTCCGGACTGGCGACAGATTTCGGCATCTGTCAATGCACCGGACGGATAGGGGAACCATTGTGAAGCTGCAGGAAGCAGGTTGAGCACATCAAATAAAACCGGTCCTGCGGTGCGGGCTCCTACCAGCCCGGGCTTGCCTTCGCCCGTGGCATTGCCTACCCATACGCCTACGGCATATCGGGGAGTAACTCCTACGGCCCAGGCATCGCGGAAACCATAGCTGGTGCCTGTCTTCCAGGCTACCGGACGTATGGAAGGTATCGATTTCCAGTCGATTTCTTCCGGGCGGTTGACCTCAGTAAGCGCGTTGAATATTTGCCATACGCCACCTGCCTGAAATGGTCCGCGGGAATTTCCGGTCTGCATGGAGGGATTTTTCAATAAACTGCACGAAGAGGGGGGGAGGTTTAAAAGTGTACGTCCCATTTGCACGTAAGCGCAGGTTACATCCCATAGCGTGGCTTCTGCTCCGCCCAATATAAGTGACAGACCGTAGTGGGAAGCAGGCTTGTCGAGGGTATGTATGCCGACTTCGTGCAGGAAATTGTAGAATTTAGGTACGCCGTATTCTCTGAGCAGATTAACTGCCGGGATATTGAGCGAGCGGGCTAATGCCTCATCGGCCGGTACAGCGCCTTCAAACTGTCGGTTGAAATTTTGAGGAGTAAAGCCGTTGATATTGACGGGAATATCCGGCAGCAATGTATGAGGCAGTATCAATCCTTCCTGAAGAGCTGCATAATAGAGAAAAGGTTTCAGAATGCTTCCCGTGCTGCGTGGCGCGAAGATTATATCTACCTGATTGCCACTGTTGGTTCCTCCATAGCCAGTGTTTCCTACATAGGCTACCGGTTGGCTGGTGCGTAAGTCGATGACTATGATAGCTAAATTCCGGATGTCGTTTTGCTGAAACTCACGGCTTCGGCGTTCGGCCAAGTTCTCTATCTGAATTTGCAAGGACTTATCTATAGACGAAACGGAACGCAGTCCGGGACGCTGTGTGCTGAGACGGTTTACTAAGTGTGGCGCTATGGATGGTAAGGGTTTGGGGGCAACGGGCAAAGGCTCGTCCAAAGCCAGTTCATAGGCCGAGGAGGTGAGGTATCCCTGTTGCAGCAGCATTTTCAATACGCGGTTACGTTTGCGCAGTAAGGCTTCCTGACCTTTGCCCGGATGTATGTCCGATGGTGCATTGGGGAGTACAGCCAGTGTGGCAGCTTCTGCCCATGACAATTCAGAGGCTGGGTGAGAGAAATAACGCCACGATGCAGCTTCCAGTCCGACTACGTTTCCTCCAAACGGAGCGTGTGAGGCGTACAGGGCAAGTATCTCTTGTTTGGAATAGCGCAGTTCCAACCGGGTGGCCATGATGATTTCTATCAGTTTCTCGTGCCAGGTGCGTGGGCGGTTTCTGGAAAGCCGGATGGTTTGCATAGTCAGTGTGCTGCCGCCGCTTATAATCCGGTGATGCTTCAGATTCTGCCAGGCGGCACGCAGAATGGACAACGGATTGACTCCGGGGTGATAATAGAAATACTGGTCTTCGAAAGCAAGAAGGCAGCGGGTGAATTTTTCGGGCACGCTGTCGCACGGAGGAAAGCGCCATTGTCCGTCTGCGGCGATACGCGCTCCCAGCAATTCTTCGTGGCAGTCGGTTACAACTGTAGAGTATGGGACCTGGAACAGAGTACGGGGCAGACAACAGGCGTAGGCAGTCAGCACCATTACCAAACTTGCTAACCCGACTTTCTGGAAAAGAGAAAGTCGGGTTAAGCTTGGGTATATCCTCTGTAGTTGTGTGCGTATCGACATGACGGGATTATCGGTTGACCGTTGTTTTTCCTGCACTTGTCCTTGCCTGTATAGCGGTGTCATACATGGCTTCACATTGTATGGCAGGCAGAATGAAACTGCCTTCGTAAGTGGCTTGCAGACGTATGCTGAACTGTTTGCGTTCACCTCGTTTCAAGTCAAAATAGGTCAGGATACGGTCATCACGCACATCGCGGTAAGAATAGGCAGCATGGCCTGCCGGGGTGCCGGTCGGCTCGTTGAATACTTCCCACCCTGATGGCAGTATATGTGTCAGGGCAAGGTGGGTCAGGTCTGTCGGGCAGATATTCTCAACGGTAATAGTAGCGACCAGGTCGGCACCTTGCTGAAGACTATGGATGGGAAGCTGCTTACCCGTCAGGTCTGTGTAAGATACCTGGAGTTTCAATCCTTTTGATTGAGCCGGCAGCTTGTCTTCTACGGGTTGCAGGCGGGTGATGAGGTCGATGCCTAAGGCTCCTTTGCCTTCGTTCTTTACATGGACGATACCTTTCTGGCTGGCAGAAAGACGATGGCTCATCAAAGCCTTGGAAGAAACAACCTCTGGCTGCTGTTGTCCGTTCCACGTCCATTGGTAGTTCAATGAACCTGTTGTCTGTTCGGCCAACCTTCCCATAGCCATGAGGGCAAAAGCTGTAGATTGCGTACTGAAGGTATTTTCCTCGTTTAAAGCTTCTGCCACTTGGCGTGCCAGTCTAAGAGCTTCATTTGTGCGGTGCATCAATACGAGTGTTTCAAGGCTCATGGCTTCTTCCAACAATGGCGAATCATATATGAACCCGTTTATTCTGCCTTTTTGATTGGTAGCAGGGATGTTGAAGATTAGTTCGCCGGCGGCCTCTGTCTTCCCGGTGAGGGCATAGGCTGCTGCTAATCTCCATCGTGCTTGTACAGGCAAATCCTTCTGTTCTTTCAGACGGTTCATGGCACCGGCTTCTGCTGTTCCGCTTAGAGCCAGCGTGTAGAGTCGGAAAGCCTGTTGCATGCAGGCTGCTGCATGCAGACCGTTATCGGTATAGTCTGCCAGCCTCCAGTTTTGTGCAGCTGCTCGTTGGAATCGCTTCCATTTTTCTAATGTGCTTGTATGAACAGCATATCCTTTTTCGGCAGCTAAGGTCAGGAACATACCGGCATAAGATGTAATCCATTCGTCTGCCACAGCTTGTCCGGGCCAGTAGGCAAATCCTCCATTGGGTAACTGGCGGGCGTAGAGCTGTCTGATGCCTTCCTGGATATTGCTTTTGAGAAGGGATGATTCTTCTTTGTCTGTGTCTTTAAACTGGTTGACAAAAAGAAGCGGCAAGACTTTTGATGTGATTTGTTCGGTGCAAATATGGGTATAGCTGTATAAGAAATTCAGTCGGCGACTCAGGTCGGGAGACGGAATTCGCGATACCTCCATGTATACTTCAGCATTCTCACCAGTCGGGTCATAAGTCATCTCAGCTGTCTGCCCGGCTTCTATCCAGCGTGATTCTTTCAATGTGACAGGCGGGTTGGGATTGCGGATTCCTATCTCTATGCTTTCTTGGGCTTGGTGTTCGCTGCCAGTCGCAGTGAAACGGATGGTTGCTTTACCTGTCTGTCGGTTGGTCTTTAGCCGGAAATAAACCAGTTGGTCTCCCGCCTCGTCAAAGTGGATGTTTCGGTGCTGAGTTCCCACGATGGAAATGCCGGCGCCTTCCGCTTGAATGGATACGGTAACATCCTTTGCTCCTTTTTCCATAGCGAATACATTGACAGGCACACTGATTTCCTCCATAGTAGAAAGTGTACGGGGCAGGGTGGGGAGCAGCATCAATGGAGTACGTACTGGTACGCTTTTTTCTGTCTGTCCATAGCTTCCCTCTTGTCCGGCAACGACCATAACGCGTACCGAACCCACATATTGAGGCAGTTCCAAGGTATGAGTCTGTTTCTCACCTTTAGGCAAATAGAATGGACCGATGAACTTGACAACAGGCTTGAAACGGTTGGCTTTGGCATTGGCTGGTTTTAGCATTTCGTCTCCTCCTATACTGAAGATAGGCGAAAAGCGTCCGGCAGAAGCACCCAAAACCTGGTCATACATATCCCATGTGGAAATGCCCAAAGCTTCGCGGGCATAAAACTCATTCCATGGATTAGGTGTCTGAAAATTTGTCAGGTCCAGCAAACCTTCGTCTACGATAGCCAATGTATAGGTCATCGGTCGTCCGCCTTTTTCACTGACATGTATTTGGAATTTTGTTTCCGGGCGTAGCGTTTGCGGCATCTCGATTTGTGGCATAAGCCTAGTGTCTGGGTCAGTTACCATCACTGGCATGATGCCATACATGCGGATGGGGAGGTCATTGACCGTCTGTGCGTGTGGTTGGAGTAAAGTAATATGCAGATATACATTCGGAGCCATTTCTGGTGTGATGTCGAATGTGTATCTGGTATCTTCCTTGTCACTTATTGTGATCCATTCACGTTTTAATACGGATGAACCGTTCTCAATGGCTACCAAGGCTCTTCCTCCTGCGGCAGCAGGAATAAAAGCTGTGGCTTTTTCACCCGGGCGATAAGATTCTTTGTCTAATGAGAAAGTCAGCATTTTCAAATGACTTGGGTCTGCTTTGGTTGAGCGTCCTCGCCAGGCAGGCCAGTCTATGTAGACTGTTCCACCCGTAGCATGTCCGCTTTCTTTGTCTTTAACGTAAACTAAGTAACGGCCCCATTCGGGATAATTCACCTGGAAGGTAAATTGTCCTTTTCCTTTCTTGGTCTGCAGATGTCCGCTGGCTACCGGAGTCATTGAACTATTATTGATGTAGGTGCCAAATGCCTCCTCTTTGTTTTCCCACCACCAACTCCAGTCAATGCGGTAGATTTTATATTCCAAGTTGGCACGGTCTGTCGTTTTCCCTTCAGGAGTCAAGGTGACAATGTCGAAGCGGTGTTCCTTGTCGGTTTCGATACATTGGTCTGCCGGCTGGTTCAGGTTAATGCCTACATAGGATGTGAAAGGCGAAAATGGTAATGTCTCTGTATAAATGCTTGCATCTCCACCAGGTTCGAATACACGGGTAGTGATGGTAGCATTCAACATGCCTGGAGCATTGGACGCTTCAGGCAACTTTAACGTGAATGTGGCTTTTCCCCTTGCATCCAGTTTCCCGTCGAATACTTCTGTCTTTTGTGTGGTGAATTCAGCTGCTGGGTTATTGAATATATAACGGTCATATTGGGTAAATTGAGTGTTAACCTTTGACAGAGACATTTCCATCTTCGTCTTCAGGTTGGCAGCTGTGGCTCCGGTCAGCCAGGCAGAGGTGATGGTAGCCGGTATTTGTCTTTGCGAGGCCAGCAGAATGTCTGAAGGCAGTTGAGTCCTTATTTTGAGCCGGTTCGGTTTGACTGTTTCGATGCGCAGACTTTTATGGAAAGTGCTTCCTCCTATTTTGACGTATGCATTCCATTGTCCCGTAGGGTCATCTGTGCGGGTAGGGATGTGAAAAGCGTAGAATCCATTCAGTCCGTGTGCTGATGTGCTTTTGCTGTAGAACTGTCCGCGCGGATTGTATATTTCTAAAGTCACGGGATGTGTGTCCGGAATGCGTCGGGTCTGGTCTTCCAAGATAAAAGTAAGGTGTAGGGTATCCCCTGGGCGCCATACTCCTCTTTCACCATAGATAAAGCTTTTGAGTCCTTTCTCTATTTTCCGTCCTCCAGTATCAAAACGGCTGGTTGATTGGTTTTCGCCTGCTACTACACGCAGATAGGCTTTTTGTCGGCCATTGGTGGCACAGACTATGAAGGGTACTCCCTCAGGTGTGATTTCAGCAAATCCTTCCTTGTTGGTCTTGCCGGTGCCTATAATTTGCAGTTGGAAGTTGTAAACAGTAATATCTGCTCCTTCTACAGGGCTGGTGGTAAGAATGTTGTTGACTGCAATCCAGAGCTTGTTCAGCGAATTGCCTTTTACTATCAGCCCTAAGTTAGAGGCAAAAACATTGCAAGCTGCTATCAGGTTACTATTCATATAATAGGAAGGATGGCACGGATTTTCCCGTTCTTTCCAATCATACAAGTTCCAATCGTAGTCCATTCCACCATTGTAATAGAAATAACTTTGTGGGACATCCCATTCTGCCTCTTCGTCTTCTGTCAATTCATTCTCGTTTAGGCGGGTCAGGTCGGTAGAGGAGTCTGCAAATGAGGGCCGTGTCGTTTTCCCGTTTGATGGCCTCACGCTCAATCTCCAGTTGTTTGATT
>DGYFI06202__coassemble_323_pt1 | contig 142593 bp, 117 predicted proteins | sample DGYFI06202__metabat2_high_PE_032 | metagenome-assembled genome bin DGYFI06202 | reverse complement strand
TGGAAAATCAAACAGGAATATAGTAAAAGTTAGGAAAACTGAATTTTGATTATAACATACTATTGTCGTGGAGAGCTATCACATGCCATAAAATTTATTCCCAACAATAAATAATCTATCACGGAGATTAGTAGAAACTCAATCTTCAAAAAGATGAAACTCAAACCTTTTGTTTTCGCATTGTTTTCGCATGAAAAGAAAAAAAGCAGTCAGCGAATTGCTAACTGCCTGATTTTCAATGTGGACCAGCCTGGGCTTGAACCAGGGACCTCCAGATTATGAGTCTGTTGCTCTAACCAACTGAGCTACAAGTCCGGCATATCCTCGGATGGGATAGCGGGCACAAAAGTACGGGTTTTCATTGAAATATACAAGGGTTATCGGAGTTTTTTTAGGTTCAGAGAGGCGCTTTTCTCTTTTTCCATGATTGTTAGGGATTGTTATACGATTCATAATTTTGTTCTCTTTCTTGGTTATCCGGAATTTTCTTGATAAACTTGCTGCCGTTCTTCCTGACCTGACTGGAGGAAACCGGCTAACTTATAGGGGGCATGAAGAATCTGACTATCAATGAAAATGCCGGTTTAATAAGATAAGGGAATCTGTTACTTAACTTAATAGGATGAAAATAAAATCTTGTATCGTGGCAGGGGCACTTCTGTGGTGCCCACTGTGCCTGACTGAAGCCCAACAAGTGTGGAGCCCGGATAATGGAGACGGCAGCTTTACCAATCCGCTGCTGTGGGGGGATTGGCCGGACCCGGATGTAATTCGAGTAGAAGATACTTTTTATATGGTATCTACAAGTATGCATTATGTGCCGGGATCGCCGATACTCAAATCCAAAGACCTGGTAAACTGGGAGATGGCGGGTTATGCCGTGGAACGCTATGACGAAGACCCGCGCTACGACATGCAGGGAGGGACGCTGTATCTGAATGGTTCGTGGGCTAATTCTATCCGTTATCACAACGGAAAATTCTATGTGGCGTTCTGCACGCCGGGAGGATGGGGAACGGAAAAGGGGCACTTCTCTGTCTGCGAAGCCGAGCAGCCGGAAGGACCGTGGACAAGGACTATCTTTCCGGAATATCTCTACGACCCGGGGCTGTTCTTCGACGACGATGGGAAAGTCTATGTCGTACACGGGCAGTATAAACTCTATGTGACGGAACTGAACCCGGATGTCAAATCGGTCAAGTCTAAGCCGGTAGAGATATGGAACAAGGGGGTGGACGATGCCCGGTGTTCTGGCAAGAATGCAGGCATGGAAGGCGCACATGTTTATAAAATAAACGGCATGTACTACATCCTGTGCCCGGCAGGTGGGACGGAAGGCTGGCAGGTATGCCTCCGCTCTAAAAACATTTACGGACCGTACGAACATAAGGTGGTGATACAGGAGGACAGTTCTTATCCGCCCAACGGCTTGCATCAGGGGGGAATGGTACAGTTGGAAAACGGCGACTGGTGGTTCATCATCATGCAGGACCGGGGGGCCATCGGACGGGTTCCGCACTTGCTGCCGGTCTGCTGGACAGACGGCTGGCCGATGTTGGGTAGCAACGGACACGATGTGGCCATCTATCGGAAACCGGATACAGGGGTGACCTGCCCCATACAGTCGCCGGCAACAACTGATGAATTTGAAGATACGCAATTAGGACTGCAATGGCAATGGAATCATAACCCGGACAACAGCAGATGGTCGCTGAAAGAAAGGAAAGGCTATATAAGACTGAAAGCTTCGCAGGCGACCGACCTGACTCATGCCCGCAATACGCTGACCCAACGGGTGCAGGGACCGCTCTCTACCGGAACCGTCGAGATGGACATCGCCGGACTGAAGGAGGGCAATGTGGCTGGATTCGGCATTTTCCAGTCGCCGTATGCCTACCTGGCTGTGAAGCAGAAGAACGGTGTCAGGCAGTTGGTGGTCTGCCACAATGGGAAAACGGAAACCGTAGCCGACCGCCTCACACAAGACAAAGTCTGGCTCAGGGCGCGGGTCACCGACAAAGACTTTACCGCCCGGCTGTATTACAGCTTGGACGGAGCCAACTTCTTGCCGGCAGGCGAAGTGCTGCACATGGATTTAGGCTATCCCTGGACAGCCAACCGTTTCGCCCTCTTCAATTTTTCTGAAACAGAAGAAGGGGTGGGTGGCATGGCCGACTTCAATTGGTTCAGGTTCTACAACAAATAAACTGCGGCTGTCGGAGGAAAGAAGGGGGCAAAGCTTGCGCAGAGATTCTCCTCTCTCCTCCGGCTGAGGTCGCCAGACAGGCTGCTGCAACGGCATATTTCCAGCATTTGCTCCCAAGCGACAAGGAGCCAACTTCCAAGCTATCGGAAGACGGCTTCCAAGCGATAAGGACCCCCACCCTTCCATACATCACCGCACACCGTCCGAAACTGGTGCTGTTGACACAGGGTAGAAAAGCCTGCTGCGTGAAATAACTCCTCTTTTTCTTTTTATTCACACCAAAAAGACGTACATTCGCAGGCGCAAAGCAGCATCCCTGCTTTCTGCCACTCACTTTAAACACATACCTCTTGGATGAAGAAACTCTGTATAGTATGTCTCATGCCCGTCATGGCGCTCCTTCTGGCAGCCTGCGGCAGTAAGCCAACCGGCAAAGCAGCCCGCCTGAGCGGCAAATTCGAAGGGCTGGGCAACGACACGATTTACGTCATCGGCATGGACCGGCTGTTCGACCGGACAGACACCTTGGTGGTAAAGAACGACAAGTTCTCGGACACGCTTTCCATCGACACCCTCTCAGGCGTCTACCTGCTGTTCAGCGACGGCACGGAATATCCTCTTTATGCCGACTGCCGCCAGCATATCAACCTGTCGGGCTCCACAAGCAACCTCCACACGCTGAAGGTGACAGGCAATGTATATAATGAGGAGCAGACTGCCTTCCAACTCAGTCTGGACAGCTTAGGCACAACCCGTCCGGATGCCGTGCAGGAAAAAGCTGAGGACTTCATCCGTGCGCATACCTCTTCGTTAGTCAGCGTGTATCTGTTGGACAAATATTTCGTGCAGACACCCCGGCCGGATTATGAACGCATCAGCCACCTGGCAGAACTGCTGACCGGAGAACTGAAAGACCGGCCTTATCTGACACAATTGCTGGAGAAACTCGAATCTGCACAGAAAATGACCCAAGGCCGACAGATTCCTTTCTTCCAGACCACGGATGCCGACGGCAAGAAAATAAACCGCACGCAGTTCAACGACCGAATGCTGCTGATAAACGTATGGGCCTCGTGGGATGAAGCCAGCCGTAAGGCCAATGCCCCGTTGCGGAAACTCTACAAACAGCAGAAAGGCAACAAAGACTTTGCCATGCTGGGCATCTCGCTGGACACAGACCGCAACCGCTGGCAGGAGGCTGTGCGCCGGGATACGCTGGAATGGCAGCAGGCCTGCGACTTAGGGGGCTGGCATTCGGACATCGTGCAGAAGTTCTCTATCTTCTCTCTGCCCTTCAACGTACTGGTGAACGAAAACGGACGCATCATGGGCATGAATCTGACGCTGGAGGAAATAGAGCAGCAACTGAAAGACCCCTCGGTGGTGTCTTCAGCCAGAATCAGCGGCCGCATACAGAGGAAACCATAGCGTTCCTCCCTGCCGCTCTTCCTGCATCGGAGGAGATGCCTGCCTGACTACTATTCGACAATGAAAGAACTGAAGATATAACAAACAAATAACTCCACCTACTTATTTTTTATCTCTTATTTCTGAATACCATGTTAATAAAGACTTATGGCGCCGCCGTCTTGGGTATCGACGCCACCCTCATCACCATTGAAGTCAACAGTTCCAAAGGCTGCATGTTCTATCTGGTCGGTCTGCCCGACGCAGCTGTCAAGGAAAGCCACCGCCGCATCCTGTCGGCTTTGCAGGAGAGCGGATGCCGCCTGCCCATGACCAATCTGGTCATCAACATGGCACCCGCCGACATCCGCAAGGAAGGCGCCGCCTTCGATTTGCCTCTTGCCATCGGTATGCTGGCTGCCACCGAAGCCATGCAGGATGTCGAAGGACGGCTGAACCGCTTCCTGCTGATGGGCGAACTGAGCCTGGACGGCACGTTGCAACCGGTCAAAGGCGTGCTGCCCATGGCTATCAAGGCACGCGAACTGGGCTTTGAGGGAATGATTGTTCCCCGTGCCAACGCCCGCGAGGCAGCGGTGGTGAACCACCTGGCCGTCTATGGCGTGGACAATGTACGCGAGGTAGTGGAGTTTTTCAACGGGAAACGGACGCTGGAACCCACAATCGTCAACACCCGCGAAGAATTCTTCGCCCGGCAGAGCCAGTTCGACCTCGACTTCTCCGAAGTGAAAGGGCAGGAAAACGTAAAGCGGGCCCTCGAAGTGGCAGCGGCAGGCGGACACAACATCTTGCTTATCGGGGCGCCGGGCAGCGGCAAATCCATGCTCGCCAAACGACTGCCCGGCATCCTGCCTCCCTTGTCGCTGGGAGAAAGCCTGGAGACTACGAAGATACACTCCGTTGCCGGCAAACTGGGCAGCGAGGGTGGACTTATCTACAAACGTCCCTTCCGCGACCCGCACCACACCATCTCCATGGCAGCCATGACCGGAGGCGGCAACCAACCGCAGCCCGGCGAAATAAGTCTGGCACACAACGGCATCCTTTTCCTCGATGAACTTCCCGAATACAACCGCAGTGTGCTCGAAGTGCTGCGACAGCCGCTGGAAGACCGCAAGATAACAGTGGCGCGCGTGAAATATAGTGTGGAATATCCCGCCAGCTTTATGCTCGTGGCTTCCATGAATCCCTGTCCCTGCGGCTACTACAACCATCCTACCAAACCTTGTGTATGCACTCCCACTCAGGTGCAGCGGTATCTCAACCGCATCTCCGGCCCGTTGCTGGACCGCATCGACTTGCAGATAGAAGTGACGCCCCTGCCTTTCGAGAAGATGGCGGATGCCCGCCCCGGTGAGTCGAGCGCAGCCATCCGCGAACGTGTGGTGCAAGCCCGCCGCCGGCAGGAGAAACGTTATGCCGGAGTACCCGGCGTGTACTGCAACGCGCAGATGAACAGCCGCCTGCTGGCACAGTATGCACGCCCGGACGAGGCTGGCCTTGCCATGCTGAAGACGGCCATGACGCAACTTAATCTTTCGGCACGGGCCTACGACCGCATCCTCAAAGTGGCACGTACCATAGCCGACATAGAGGGAAGCGACAACATACGGCCTGCACACTTGGCAGAAGCCATCGGCTACCGCAACTTAGACCGGGAGGACTGGGCCATGAAGTAAGTAGTACCCGAAATGATTCAGGCGCGGATTCCGCAGATGCTTCAAGGCTCTTTCAATTGCCTGTAAGCTCTGCGGAATCCGCGCCTGATGTGATATGGGCCGACAGCCAATGCTACTCCAACGTGCCGTCGGCTGCCACCGGTTTCTCGATGCGCATGCGTGCATCCACGGCAATGATGTGCTTCTCCGTACCCAGCAGCGGGTTGATGTCCATCTCTTTGATTTCGGTGGCGAAACGCAACAGGGTAGAAAGCCGTACGATGATTTCGGCAAACTTGTCTTCATTGACGCCCTGCTGCCCGCGTGTGCCTTTGATAATTCTGTAGGCTCGCAGCGAACGTATCATGGAGTAGGCTTCGGCATACGACAGCGGAGCGAGTCCCGATGATACGTCTTTCAGCACTTCTACGAAAATGCCTCCCAATCCGCACAATACCACGTGGCCGAATTTTTCTTCGTACTTGGCACCGATAAACAGTTCTGTACCCCGCAGCATGGGTTGTACCATGACCGCCGTGGCATCGGGAATCTGCATCATGCGGTCGAACTCCAGCGCCAGGTGCTGTTCACTCTTGATATTCAGCACCACGCCCCCCACGTCCGACTTATGCACGGGCCCCACTACCTTAGCCACTACGGGGAAGCCGGTGCGGCGCGCAAAGGCCAAGACCTCCTCTTTCCGTACCGACACGAATTCTTCCACCACCGGTATGCCAGCCGAACGCAGCAGTGCCTGCACCAAGTAGGGCGGCAGGTAGCCGTCGTCTTGAATGGAGTCGATGATACGGCGGATACGCGGCACATCCACGCCGAACAGTTCTATTTCGTTGGAGGCAGGACGCGGGGCGTTAACGACGCGTGCCAAAGCAGTGGCCAGCGTCACCTCGTCGGAAAAGTTGACATGCCCCTTGGCCAGAAAGTCCGCCACCTCGGCTCCGGCAGTATTTACCGATGGCAGGATGGGGAAGATGGGTTTACGGCAGGTCTGCATCTTCTCGTGCAACACGTCGTACATTTCAAACATCTGCACCAGGCCCGGCGTACCGAAAATGGCCATCACGGCATCAATGTTATCCAGTTTCTCTTCGCAGTAATCCAGGCAGAGACGTAAGTGTTCGGGGGTGCCTGTGGCCAGAATGTCGATAGGATTGCCTACGGCAGCACCCGGATAGAGCCTGGCTTTCAGTTCGTCGGCAAGCGGTCCTTCCAAGTGTGGCACGTTCAGCCCTCCTTTGCTCAGCGCATCGGTCAGCATCACTCCCGGTCCGCCTGCATGAGTCACGATAGCGAAGTTCTTACCTCGCAGTTCGGGCAGGGTAAAGACGCATCCCACCGTGGTGAGTTCTTCACGTGAGAAACAACGCACGATACCCGCCTTGCGGAACAGGGCTTCGACGGCCGAGTCACTGCTGGCTATGGCACCCGTATGCGACGATGCCGCACGGCGGCCACTCTCGCTGCTACCCGCCTTGATGGCAGCAATGCGGCACCCTTTGCGGATAAGTGATGAGGCGTGTAACAACAGGCGGTCGGGGTCGGCAATGCTCTCGATGTAGAGAAGCTTGATGCGCGAGTCACGTTCCGGGTCGAAGTGTTCGTCCATATAGGCCAGCACATCTTCCACGCCAATCTGTTTAGCGTTGCCCACCGACCATACCGAGTTGAAGGGAAGGCCTTTGGTGACAGCACTTTCAAGAATAAACACAGCCGTAGCGCCCGAACTGGAGATGAGGTCGACACCTTGGGGGTGCAGTTGCGGGATAGGCTGCGAGAAGACGCTGTGATGCCACGTGTTAAGCAGACCAATGCAATTAGGGCCGATGAGTGCAGCTCCGTGTCTGTTCACCGTTTGCAGGATGTGTTCTTCCAGCAAGGCTCCTTCGTGTGTCTCTTCACCGAAGCCAGCCGAAAGAATGATGAAGGCCTTCGTTCCTTTCTCTGTCAGCACATCCACTGCTTCAGGGCAGGCAGCGGCAGGAATGGCGAGTACAGCCAAGTCGGCAGCGGGTGCTTCCTGCACCGATGGCCAGGCTTTCACTCCCTGCACTTCTGCTTCTTTGGGATTGACGGCGGCCAACGTACCAGCGAAGTGTCCGTTCAACAGGTTGCGCAGGATAGCGCCGCCGGGTTTATGTATGTTGTTCGATGCACCTACTATAAGGATGCTCTCAGGATGGAGGAGTTGTCGGTTAATCATAGCGGAAAAGAGAAGCAGCCCTTCCTTCCGGTCTGCTCCTTTCCCCAAGAGAGACCGGCAAGAAGGGCATTATTTTTATTTAGGTAATGTAATCGGGAATAACTTGCTTTCTCTGTGTTCTTGCCGGATGATGTCCGTCAGCTGCTTCACGATGTCGGGATGTTCGGCTGCTACATCATGGTCTTCGTGAATGTCCGTCGCCAGGTTATACAGGCGGGGAGTACCTTTCACCACCACCATTTTCCAGTCACCTGCACGTACGCCAATCTGGTCCGTTTCATGAAACTCCCAATAAAGGAAGTCATGCTTCTGCTGCCGGTCATCCTGTCCCAGCAAGGTAGGAGCGAAGGAGATGCCGTCGAAGCAGTCGCCCTCCAGTTTCTTGTTCAGGTATTTCTTGGGGAAACGTTTGTCTCCTGTCAGTTCGCAGAACGTAGGCATTACATCGTAGAAAGCCAGCTGATGGTCGTTTACTGTTCCGGCAGGCACATGTCCCGGCCACCATGCAATGAACGGCACACGGATGCCACCTTCGTAACACTGGCGTTTCAGTCCGCGCAACTTGCCGTCCCGTCCGAAGAATTCAGGATCAGCCCCGCCCTCTTCGTGAGGGCCGTTATCGCTGCTGAAGATGACCAGCGTATTCTTATCCAGACCTTTTTCCTTCAGTTTGGCTAATATTTCGCCCACATAAGCATCCAGTCGGGTAATCATACCGGCAAACTCGGCATGCGTATGTTCTGCGGGATTGTAACGCGACCCTTCGCTGCCTCCCCACGTCTTATCGGTGAAGAACTGCTTTTTATAGGCTTTCAGGATAGAGTCGTTGGGCTGTGCCAGCTCGGCATGGGGCAGTGTGTAGGTAAAGAAACCATAAAACGGCTGACTACCGTCCTGCTTGTCCAGCCACTCCAATGCCTTTTGATGAATGAGATCGGCAGAGTATTGAGTACGCTTCTTATAATCGTCGCCAAACATGGGATATTGGATGTTCTCTTCCAACACTTCGCGCACCACTGCCGTATCACCGGCCGACCTGCTGTAGCGGTTCAGGAAGTTTGGATAATACAGATGGGCCTGGAACTGGCAAATATAACCGTAATATTCGTCCACACCCCGCTTGTCCGGTGTAGACACCGAGCCTTCGTAGCCGCCAGCCCATTTGCCGAACATACCAGTGGTATAGCCGTTGCGTTTCATCACTTCGGGCAAGATAATGTGTTGCGGGTCGTAAGGCTCCTGTCCAACTACGGCATGGTCTACATTCTTGCCATACATCACCGTCTGACCATTGTTCCAGTATTCCTTATTGCCTCTCACGTGTCCGTGTCCCGAATGTTGTCCGGTCATCAGCGATGCACGCGACGGGGCGCTGACAGGGCTTCCGGCGTATGCCTGTGTGAAGCGCATTCCTTCTTCGGCCATACGGTCCAAGTTGGGAGTATGAATATATTTCTGTCCATAGCAGCCCAAATCGCCGTATCCCATATCATCGCACAAGATAAAGATGATGTTGGGTTTCCCGTTTTTATCTGTCTGCCCGGCAGTTTCAGTGCCTGCTGCACTCACTGTTGCCAGCAGACCGGCCGATAACATCGTAAGGGTTCTGATTTTTTCCATAATCTACGTTTTTAGGGTGTTAGAGTATCATTCTGCAAAAAGTGCCTAAATTTAAAGAAAAGGGCTGGTACGTTTACCTGTCGGAGGAAGTTTTTCTTTCAGATTAACAATTATTATCGCATTCTGTGGCATCCGAGCCTGCTAAAGTTGCACAGGCAAACCTACAAAAATCCCCCACCGCCTCACGGCGGCAGGGGACTGCAAGTGTTGTAAATTCTCTTGTGTGGTATGTTATGAAACAGTTGTTATCATTATTTCTCAGCCGGCATAGATGCCTGTGTCGGCCAACCCCACGTCTGGTAAAGTACCGAAGTACTTACATTCTCATCCGGAGACAGCAATTGAATCTCACGAATAGGAAGCGGAGAATTGTAGTGGGCATTCATCCATGTGTAGCCATCGAATACGCTATTACCGGAGTTAACACGGTAAGGACGAACATACACGCTCTCTGTTCTGGAAGAAATATTTGCGTCCGGATCTGTAGGACCTTCCACATAGCTAATTCTGGCATGCATTTCGTTATAGACGGCTGTCTGATACATGCTGGTCCAGAAGTTAACACCTTCCGGCATATACGGTGTGTTAACCAATTGATCCATAGAGCACCAACGTACCAAGTCATCCCAACGCATACCTTCACCTACAAATTCGCAGCGACGTTCACGACGGATATTGTATAAGGTTCTGTCGGACAACAAAGCTCCAGTTGAATAAGCACCCCAGTCGCCTTTGCCTTCTTCGCTCATGTTTGTAGCGTCAATCGTCTTCTGATAGTCGGTATCCACATGGGCACGAGTACGGATAGCGCGCCAGTAGCTTTGAGAAGAAGCATCCAGACTTCCGTCACGCATATACTGAGCCTCCATATAGTTCAACAGTGCCTCTGTGCCACGGAACACAATCTGTGCGGTTTCACTATAACCGTCACCGAAGCTGTTCTGTTCCCAGTCGAAGCTTTCACCTTTACGAATACGGTAACCCGTTACATCACCCATCTGGTCGGTACGTGCCGGTGCCATGATCGGAGTGAAATGATAAAGAGTGTCACGATTGTTGGTAGTGAACGGCAAATAGTTGCTTTCACCGAACACGAAGAGCTGCAAACGTCCGTCGCGGTCAGCCTTTACATTATCCAATGTTTCGTCGCCATGATAGCCCGAACCTGCCGCATAGATAGGCAGACCGTTCGCCATCAGGAAGCTTTCCACATATCCCTTCAGCAGACCGATACCACCGCTACTGGAGATATAGGCCGGAACACCGTGCTGCACTGTGGTAGTACCCACCGTACCATAATCTTTCCACATCAGGACTTCATCGACACCAGACAAATCCATGCTGGAATACATTTCGAAATAGGGATTCCATCCCGTAGCCGGACTGGCAGGATTCTGGTCCAGTACCATAGTATTTTCTGTCAGTTGAATGTTATCGGCCACCTGCTTGGCAGCATCCATTGCTTGCGTCAGCAATCCCTCCACATGCGCATCCACGTCGAAGGTATAATTCGGATGAATGCTGTAACCTGGCCAATCGGCATCACCCGGAACGCGGCCCGTACCTTTATGGTAACGTTCGTAAGAAGCCTCATAAAGGGCTACACGCGACTTAACCAACAGAGCGACCTGCTTGTTGATACGGTTGTTGGCCTGGAAGCCTTTATCATGCAACAGTTCAATGGCTCTATCCAAATCGGCCAAGATAAAGTCTGCCACTTCGTTGCGAGGCATACGAGTACCGTGAGCCATCAGGTCTTCTTTATTATCGGTTACCACTTCTGTCACGATGGGATAATCACCGTACGTCTTCAAGCGGGAGAAGTAAACCCAAGCACGAAGGAAGTACATTTCACCGATATAATGCGCAGCATCAGGATAGCTGGTATAGAATCCGGATTCATATCTGGGCAACACTTCCTGGAAGAAGTAATTGCAATAACGGATTTGTCCAAAGCCCAGGTCACCACTATGAGGAACCAGCCAGAGGTCCTTGGTGAAACGGCTGGTATTGGGGCTGCTCGCAGCCATGTTGTCCGTGGCAGCATCCGCATTGATAATAGCTCCCTGTCCCCAACCGGAAGGAGTCGTGAACATTTCATTGTAACGGGCAATAGAATAAGCACCCAGTTGCTCGTCATTCTGGAAGTAAGATTCGGGAGTAACGTTCGAAGGTGGTTCCAAATCGAGGAAGTCATTACAGCCCGTGAAAGTCAACAGGGAAGTTGCTACCAGACCTGTTGCAAATAGTTTTCTATGTAATTTCATTGTCTTAGCTGAATTTAGAAGTTAATGTTTACACCCACGGAAAGCACACGCTGCAAGGGATATACCTTACCAACAAAGTTGCTGCTGCTGTTGTTATAGGCATCACCATTAGATTCCGGGTCGAACGCATTGCTCAGAGAAGTGAACGTCAGCAGATTGTCGGCAGAGAAATAGAGACGGAGACGCTCGATGCCTGCCTTCTGTGTCCATACCTTCGGGAAGGTATAACCCACTGTCAAGTTCTTCAGACGGCAATAAGCACCATTCTGCAGATAACCGGTCTGTACTTGCTTGTTACGGCTGGTAAATGAAGGACGCGGGAGGTATGCATCAGTGTTTTCCGGAGTCCAGTAATCCAGAGCTTCGTCAAACATGCTGGACTGCCATTCATTACCGCCATCCGGGCCCCAGAAATAAGTACCCGTAGTCCACAAATCGCGTTTGCCCACACCTTGGAAGAATACGCGGAGGTCAAAGCCTTTCCATGCGGCATCCAATGTCACACCATAGTTGAAACGCGGTGTGCTATTACCAATGATACGGCGGTCACCCGGATCGTCCACAGTATTGGCACCCGAATTGACACGACCATCACCGTTAAGGTCGGCATACATAATATCACCAGCTCCCCAGTTGCTACCAAAGGCATCCTGGTTAGCATTGGCCAAGTGGTTAGCCATCTCTTCATCGCTCTGTGCAATGCCGATGGTGGTATAACCCCAGATTTCACCCAGCTTCATGCCATCATAATAAGTGCTTCCTATGCTCTTAGAGGGGTTCGGATAGCTGGTTACTTCCTGCTGTGCGTCAGACAGGTTGAACTTAACGCCATACGAGAAATCACCGATATCATCGCGCCAGCCCAATTCAAATTCAAAACCATAAGACTTCAAGTCGCAGTTATTCACGCTCGGCACGCCGGTACCCAGCAGGCTGGACAGTTCAGGAGCAGGACCTACCATGTCAAGAGTCTTGCGGACGAAGTAGCCGATGCTACCATTCAAGCGACCGTTCAGCAAACCGAAATCAAGGCCGAGGTCCCACGACTGGATGGTTTCCCACGTCAGTGAAGAGCTGACCAGACCGGGCATATTAGCATAAGAGAGAGCCTGTCCGTTTACAAACCAACCGTAATTGTTGCCGGTAGGCATGGTCAGATAGAACGGATACCAGCTGTTGGTGGCAGTATTACCCAGCTCACCCCAAGAACCTCTCAGTTTCAAAGTAGTGATGCTGGTCTTCTGAGCCAAATCCTCAAAGAACGGTTCACGGGCGATGTTCCAACCGGCAGAGAACGACGGGAAGAGTCCCCAGCGCTTGTCACCCACGAAACGGGAAGAACCGTCGTAGCGGAGGTTAACCTCAGCCATATAGCGATCTTCGTAAGCGTAGTTGACACGGCCAAAGAAACCGGCTACTGCATAGTGCTGATATTCACCGGCAGCCCAATAGGCACCTGTAGCGGTATTGATGGTAGGCACGTTCGGAGTAATAAGACCGTCACGTGTAGCATCTATCTGGCGTGTAGTGTACTTTTCTGCATTGAAACCGAGCAACACCTTGAAGTAATGTCCGTTATCAAATGTCTTGGAATAGTCCGTATAGAGGTTAGTAGCATAATAATTCTCGCGGTATGTATATTCTTCCACACGGCTATCGCCTGCGGGAAGGCCGCCACCGCCCACCAGCCATGACATTTCCACCGGATTGCCGTTTATGTCCCAATAGTAGACCGGCAGAGTTTCTGCATGCGTGTACTGTGTATTCGTACGGATGCTACCTTCCAGGTTGATGTGCCAGTCCTTAATGGGCTCGATGACAATAGCCAGCTGGTTGGTATAAATATCGGTCTGACGACGCGTAATACCACCATCCTCCATCTGCTGGATGCCGCTTTCATTCATCGGATAGCCATTGGGGTCGTAAGCAGCATGGATAGGCCATTCACGTGCTACGTTGTGGAAGAAAGAACCCTGCAGATAAGTAGGACGTTCGAAGTCAGTACGTGTCCACTTCGTAGAGTAAGTAAACTTGATCCAGTCTGCCATCTGGGCCGTCATCTTACCGTTCAAGGTATAACGGTTCCGGGTATCCTCACCGTGACGGATCAGACCGTTCTGATTCAAGAAGCTGCCGCTGAAATAATACTGCATTTTTTCATTACCGCCACTCACACTGATATTGTGTTCGTGCGAAGGAGCCCAGCGGCCGTAGAATTCATCAATCCAGTTAATATTGTCGTTGGAGCCTTCGTTCCACTTCGCCCAGTTGGTTCCGTTCGGAATGGTTGTGTCTGTAATTCTGCCGGCCATGAAATCCTGGATGCGCTGCATATATTCCTCATTGAACATAATACCTGCGCCATCGTTGATTTTTGCCTGGTTGAACGCCGTAGCAAAATCATACGAGTTGGACACGGTCGGAAGACCGATTGGGTCATTGAAACGGACGTTACCCGAATAGTTGACTTTCGGCTTACCGCTTTGACCGCTCTTGGTGGTAATCAAAATCACACCGAAAGCAGCACGGGCACCGTAAATAGACGAAGAAGAAGCGTCTTTCAAAACGGAGATGTTCTCAATATCATCGGGATTCAGAGAGTTCATGTCGCCTTCCAGACCGTCAATCAACACCAACGGAGAAGCGCTGGAACCCGTACTGATGGTACCTGCACCACGGATATTGATGCTCATCGCGCCATCCAGCGAACCACCACCGGTACCTACACTCAGGTTCAAACCCGGAATCTGGCCCTGCAAGGCTTGGGACACATTGGCGACAGGACGAGATTCCAACACGTCTGATTCAACCATAGAAACGGCACCCGTCACGTTCACTTTCTTCTGGACGCCGTAACCTACTACGACCACCTCGTCCAACAGTTCCGTATCTTCATGCATGACAATGTTCAGCGGCGTACCGTCCCATTTCACCTCAACGGGCTTGTAACCCACATAGGTGATTTGGATGACGTCTCCCTGCTTGACATTGGGAATGCGGAAGTTACCGTCAATGTCCGTGATGGCACCATTGGTTGTACCTTTAACTACTACGGATGCACCGATAATTGACAATCCTGTGGCATCCTTTACTACACCTGTACAAGCGCCGTCCTGCTGCTGTTCGGCTCTCATACTTAGTCTTTCACCAGGCGATGCCTGCACCGTTCCACCATAAATGGCGCAGCAAAGGAGCAAGGCGCTGATAGATTTAAGCTCTTTTAGCATAATAGATAACTTTAGCTTAACAAATTGATAATAGATTGCCACAAATATAGTAAAAGAATTCAAAAGATTTTTTACTCAAATGAAATAAATTTGTAATATTGACTTAATTTTAACTCTTGTTCACTATTTAACCGCTATAAAAGGGGGTCAGAAAGGGGTAAAAGACCGTTTTAGTTCCTACCGCATCTAAAATAACTGAATTTTGTCGTATTGGAAAGAAAAGGGGATTGAAGTTCATACCTATTTAAATAACGCCGTCTCCAAAAACAGTGACCTTTGAGGCTTTTCCGGCTAATATATAACGACCCGGCTTCCCATAGATTGGCAGCACGCTACATATATATAAGAAAGAAGGACCGTAAGCCGTGTCTCCTGCACCGGGGAACCGGCAAGCCCAAGGGCACTCCGCATACAAAGGACAAACGGAAGTCTCTCTCCGTTGCTGCCTACCAAACACAAAGGCACAGCGTCTTTTGTTGCCGCCACCTGCCACCGAAAGGAGCATAGCGGGAAAAGACTCTGTGCCTCTGTGTTATTTACGCCCCCGCAACCGGGGAAAAGGCTACTGTATCAGAACAGGCTCCATGCCACGGTAAGTCCCGCCATAACAATGGCTACCATGCTCATCAGCTTTACCAGAATGTTCAGGCTGGGGCCGGAAGTATCTTTGAAGGGGTCGCCTACGGTGTCACCCACCACGGTGGCCTTGTGCACTTCACTTCCCTTGCCGCCGAAGTTGCCTTCTTCTACATACTTCTTGGCATTGTCCCACGCGCCTCCTGCATTTGCCATGAAGATGGCCAGTACGAAGCCCGTGCTCAGTCCGCCGATAAGCAGACCCATCACGCCGGAGATGCCAAAGATAAGACCCGTGCCCACGGGAGCAATGATGGCCAACAGCGACGGCAGCACCATCTCGCGCTGGGCGCCCTTGGTGGAGATAGCCACACAACGTTCATAGTCCGGTTCGGCGCGTCCTTCCAGAATACCTTTGATTTCACGGAATTGGCGGCGCACCTCTGCTACCATGCGGGCAGCGGCGCGTCCCACGGCGTTCATGGTCAGTCCGCAGAACAGGAAAGCCATCATGGAGCCGATGAACATGCCCGACAGCACACGCGGGTTCATCAGCGTCACGTCGTAGTAGCGCATAAAGTCGAAGAATGTGGCGTCTTGCAGCGGAATCTGTTCACTGCCAATCTGCAACACGGTAGTGCCCAGGCGGTCCAGTCCGATGCGTATTTCCTCGATGTACGAAGCCAGAAGCGACAGCCCGGTCAGTGCGGCAGAGCCGATGGCAAAGCCCTTGCCCGTGGCAGCGGTGGTATTGCCCAATGAGTCGAGCGCATCCGTGCGGCGGCGTACTTCTTCGCCCAAGCGCGACATCTCGGCATTTCCGCCCGCATTGTCAGCGATAGGCCCATAAGCATCGGTGGCCAGCGTAATGCCCAGGGTAGAGAGCATGCCCACCGAAGCAATGCCGATACCGTAGAGGCCCATGGCTACGTTGTTGAAGTCGAACCCCGACGCAAAAAGGTAGGAGGCTATGATACCCACCACCACGGCAATGACCGGAATGGCAGTAGAGAGCATGCCCAGTCCGATGCCGGAGATGATAACGGTGGCGGGACCCGTTTTGCCACTTTCGCTCAAGCGTTTGGTCGGCTTATAGGACTGCGAAGTGTAATATTCCGTGGAGCGGCCGATAACTACTCCGACCAGCAGACCCACCACGACGGAGCAGGAAATCCACATCCAGTTGTCGATGTCGAGCAGCCACAATATAAGAAAGGTAGCAGCTACAATGAGCACAGAGCTGAGGTTGGTACCCAGCGAGAGGGCGCCCAGCAAGTCTTTCATCTGCGCATTTTCTTTGGTACGCACGGCAAAGATGCCGATAAGCGACAGGAGGATACCTACGGCGGCAATCAACATGGGGGCAATGACGGCTTTAAACTGCATCACCGTGTCGTCGCTATGCAGAAACGCCGCAGCGCCCAGGGCAGCAGTTGCCAGTATGGAGCCGCAATAACTCTCGTAGAGGTCGGCACCCATGCCTGCCACATCGCCCACGTTGTCGCCTACGTTGTCGGCAATAGTGGCGGGATTGCGCGGGTCGTCTTCAGGAATACCGGCTTCGACCTTGCCTACCAGGTCGGCACCCACGTCGGCCGCTTTGGTATAGATGCCTCCTCCCACACGGGCAAAGAGTGCCTGCGTGGAGGCTCCCATGCCGAAGGTAAGCATGGTAGTGGTAATGACACAGAGTTTTTGCGTAGGAGTGATGGCATCTGCCGGGATAACGGCGTTCAGCAGCAGATACCAGAAAGATATATCGAGCAGGCCGAGCCCCACGACTACAAGCCCCATCACCGCACCGCTGCGGAAGGCAATGCGCAGCCCCGAATTAAGCGACTTGCGGGCCGCATTGGCCGTGCGGGCTGAAGCGTAGGTAGCGGTCTTCATGCCGAGATAGCCCGAAAGGCCCGAGAAGAAGCCTCCCGTCAGGAAGGCGACAGGCACCCAGGCGTTTTGCACGTGGAAGCCGTAGGCCATGATGGCGAACATGACGGCCAGACACACGAACACGATACCCACAATTTTGTACTGTTGTTTCAGATAAGACATAGCCCCCTTGCGCACGGCGGCGGCAATTTTCATCATTTGGGGGGTGCCTTCACTTTCCTGCAGCATCTGCCGGTGGAAATACCAGGCAAAGAGCAAAGCAAGGACAGAAGAGGCCGGAACCAGCCAGAAGAGTGTTTGTTCCATGTTGCTAAAGGTTTTAAAGGTAAGGAATTAAAGTTATTGTGTATTTCTACATTGAAATGTGAGCCGAATTTAGCGACTTCGCCTGAGAAAAGCAAGTTTATGCAAGCAACTTTAATAGTTTATCACGTTTATTGTCCGATGGGATGTGTGCAGGTGCCGGACAAGGTATGACAGGAGGCACATAGATAACAAAAACCAAGCCCGTCGGGCGGGCGGCAAGAAACTCACCGCCCACCTGCGGGCTTGGCTATTTAATTGTAAATTCGCTATGGAATCCCACGAATATTACTGCACGATGCTCATAAAGTCTGCGTTAGTGAAATACTTGGCAAACTCCAGGTCGACGGCAGCTTTCTTGGCCAGCGACGGGTTGGCAGACACAGCTTTCTTCAGGCTGGCGGTAACTGCCGACGGATTGTTGGTGCGTGCGGCGAGCACGGCCTTCAGATAATCCGTATAAGCATCGGGTGTCTGGATGCCGTCCAGCGTCGTGCGTGCCTTGTTGTAGTTCTTGGCAAGGATTTGTGCCAGAGCGGCGCTGTTGGTCTTCGTTTCGCCGAAAGAAGCTACAGCCTGGTCGTACTTGCCTTGAGCGATGTAAAGGTTACCCATGGCCTCGTTCAGTCCTTCGGCACCGGCAGCCTTACCCAGGTAAGTCTCAGCAGCAGCCACATCGCCTTTCTTCAAAGAAATAAGACCCAGGTTCATGTTGGCTTCGGGCGATTCCTTGTGTTGCAGCGATTGCTTGTAGTAAGACTCTGCTTTGTCCATGTTGCCTTGCTGGTAGTAAATCTTACCGATATTGTTGTAGGCGCGGCAATCTTCGGGATAAAGCTTGACAGCCGACTGGTAGATGTTCATTTTCTCATTCTGGTCATTGGTCAGCGTGGCGGCATAGAGCAACTCTTCCAGGTTCAGTTCGGAAGCGTTTTCTTTGGCCAGCTTGCTGATTTCCTCGTCAGACTTGCCAATGATTTCATAGTTCAGCGTCAGGCGTGAACGACGCAGTTGCGGCAGGATCTCGTCGGCCAGCGTCTTGTAGACAGCGGAGATGTTCTTGATTTCCTGCTCACGCTGTTCGGGGTCGCTATACATGGAGAGGACGCGCAAGATGAGTTCCTTGTCTTGAATATCCGACTTGGAGACAAGTTCCTGGAATCCTTCCCAGTCTTCAGCCGTATATTGTGCATCGACGGGGGCAGTGATGTCGGCTTTCTTCAGTTCTCTGCCCAGCGCCTTTTCGGTATTGTCGCGGCGCTTCTCGGCCAGACCGGTGTTCAGATCCAGTCCACCATCAGGCGAAGCATAAGCAGAGATTTCGATGTCGGTAATCTTCTTGTTCACCGATTCGTTGATATCCTTGGCTTCTGCCGTGAAGTTCTTGGCGTTCTTCAGTTCGCTGGCGCGGATGTTGGCCTGCTGGATGAGGAACATGATATTGGCATCGCGTTTTTCCTTGATGACACGCTGGAAGGCATCGTTACCCGTAGCAGGTGTAGCGCTTTCAAGCGTCTGTTCCACCATCTCGGAAGTCGAGATAACGCCGTCGGCCACTTTCACGGCGGGGATTTCCACCGTCTTCTTGCCTACCGTAGCCTTAAACTCCAGATAGAGTTCGGACTTGGCCATTTCGGGCACATAATCAAACGAAGTGCGCAATGTGTAGTTGCCGCCCATCTTGTAAGAGATGGTCTGGTCGTTGCCCTGCACTTTCTCTCCCTGGAAAGTAGTTGCTTCGCCACGGGCCTCGCCGCCGTCCCAACGCAGCACGGGAGTAACTTCCACGATGGCTTTCTTGTTGAAGTACTTTTCGGGGAACTTACCGTTGATGGTGGCAGGCACTTTACCGGCATCGGCTTCAAGCACCTGAGGCGTCACGGTGAAGTAGTCGGATGACAGTTCACCCATTTTGCTGCTGCAGGCACTCAGCACTGCAAGCATCAAGGCCCCTAAAAAGGGCACACATAATTTCATTCTCATTGCTGTTACAGTTTTTAAAGGTTATTATTATTTACGGTTGTTCGTTTGTTTCCATATTCTTTCAATATGCCTCTTACAAATATACCGACTTGAAGGACAGTTGTTCGAAGAAAGGTCTATCTTTTATTGAAATTTAACACACGTATATCACCCTCCACATTGACAGCAAACGACCGACAGGGAAAAGGCATTTCGCCGAAAGCACACAGACCGTTGATTTACAAGCTGATATATATCATATTCAGGCATCAGGCGGAGCGGATTCGCCTGCCCTGCCCTATAGGGTGCCGATTTTTACCGGAGAAGTGTCGAATATGACAAACCGTCCTGCCTTTTTGACAAATAATTTCGACATCCGGGAGCTGAATTCCAACCTGCCGTGACAGCGCAGACAACCGGGAAGGCAAGGCTTGCCACGACCTGCCCTCCCGTTACAAGGCAACTTCCTAAGCAGAAGAAGCCGACTTCCCAGGTATAAGCAGCGGCTTCCCAAGCGATAAGCAGCAGGTCTGTTATATATAAGAAGCAACCTGCTGTCTATCAACACGTTTTAAAGAAGTATAGCGACCGATGGAAGTCCTGCGGGCAGGACGCGCATCAGTGGTTTTCGGCATAGCGGATGTTACGCGGGTGATGGGTGATGATTTCCTCGCGCAGCATCTGTCGGTCGATGTGCGTATAGATTTCGGTAGTGGTAATAGATTCATGCCCCAGCATGGCTTGGATGGCCCGCAGGTTGGCTCCACCTTCCAGCAGGTGAGTGGCAAAGGAATGCCGGAAGGTATGGGGGCTGATGTTCTTGGTGATGCCTGCCCGGTCGGCAAGTTCCTTGACAAGGTGAAACACCATGATGCGCGAGATGCGGTTGCCCCAGCGCGCCAGGAACACGTAGTCTTCGTTGCCCGGTTTGATGCGTCCGTGGCAACGGTCGGTGAGCCAGTAGTTGATTTCCCGGATGGCACGGGACGAGATGGGCACTAAGCGCTGCTTGCTTCCCTTGCCCTCCACGCGGATGAAGCCTTCGCCGAAGTAAAGGTCGCTGAGGCGCAACCCGCACAGTTCGCTCACACGCAGCCCGCAGCTGTAGAGTGTTTCGATGATGGCCCGGTTGCGCTGCCCTTCGGGTTTGTCCATGTCGACGGCAGCGATGATGCGGTCGATTTCTTCCACCGTCAGCACGTCGGGCAGGTGCAGCCCTATCTTGGGGCCTTCGAGCAGCTCTGCCGGGTCGGCCTCCAGATAGTCTGCCATCACCAGGAAGCGGAAGAACGACTTGACGCCCGAAAGGATGCGTGCCTGCGAACGCGGATGGATGCCGATGTCGTGCAGACCTGCGCTGAAGGCCTGCAGGTCGTTGAGGGCCACATCCAGAAAGTTTTTTTCCTCCGAACGCAAGAAGTCCAGCAGTTTCTGCAAATCCTGCTGGTAGGCCTCGACCGTATTGGCCGAGAGCGACTTTTCCAGCTTGAGCCATTGGACGTATTCCTTGATAATCAACGCTTGTTTATCCTTATTTGACGTTTTCTTTTCCATATTCCTATCTTTTTGCGTATCTTTGCACGGCAAAGAGCAGGGCAGGCGAATGCCGCGAATACCTATTCCCGCCTGGCTGTCCGCATCTTGCCTCATGCAAAGATAGTGCAAATATACAGGATAATATGAAGAAAATACAAATCATTAACGGTCCCAACCTGAACCTTCTGGGCCGCCGCGAACCGGGTGTTTACGGCTCGGAGTCTTTCGACGGTTTCTTGGCCGTCCTGCGCGAGACCTATAAGGAACGGGCGCAGATAGACTTCTTCCAGTCCAACATCGAGGGCGAACTTATCAACCGGATTCACGAAGTGGGCTTTGACTACGATGGCATCATCCTCAACGCCGGCGCTTACACCCATACGTCCATCGCCCTGCAAGACGCCATCCGCGCCGTGCCCGCTCCCGTGGTCGAGGTACATATCAGCAACGTACATGCCCGGGAAGATTTCCGCCACGTATCAATGATAGCCGGTGCCTGCCGGGGGGTGGTCTGCGGTTTCGGACTGGACTCGTACCGCCTTGCGCTCGAAGGGTTGCTGTAAAGATGAAATGCTCCGACATCCTCTATGTCCGTGCCCGACTAATCCCAAATAACCTATAACTATGTATGCTGTAACAAAACGAAAAACTATTTTTCCCGCATTGGCAGGACTGCTGTTGCTGTTTGCCACCCTCCTTCCACCCACTGCCGCCGCACAGGGCCGCACCTTGGATGCCGAAGACGTAGAGGGATGGTATGGCGGCGTGCTGGGAGGATTTCCCTTCGGGTTCAGCAACACCTCCACCAGTTTCGGCGCCGACCAGACCCGCTTCGGCTGGACGGCTGTGCTTTATGGGGGATACCGCTTCAACCCCGTGCTTTCACTCGAAGCACAGGCCATGTGGGGCAAGGTACACATGACGGCCCTCGATGACTACCGCGGGCTCTGGCTGGGCGACGACGGCCTTCCTTACGAAGCCCCCCAATCCGGCATGGACGGATGGGCTTATGACCACCTGCAAAGCGATGCCGCCCTGCAACGCTATGGCTTGCAGCTCAACGTCAATGTACTGGGATTCTTCCCGCGCACACGCTATAGCCGCTGGTCGCTTGAGTTGTCTCCCCTGCTGGCAGCCGTGGGAGCACGCACCCACTACCGCGACCGCGAAGGAGGCGAAACGCTGAAAACTTTCGGCCGACGATGGCATCTGGGGGCGGGAGGCAACCTGCAGGTTAACTACCGCATAGGACGCCGCTTCATCGTGGGTATTTATACCAATGCCGTTTGCCTCACCGGAAAGAAGATGGACGAGATGCCCCACTTGTCCGACCGCGCCAACATAGTGTGGGACACGGGTCTGAACCTTGGCTGGTTCTTCGGCAAAGGCAAGCATAAATGAGACAGGATAATATTAATATAATAAGGTAAAAAGACTATGTTATTGAAACAAACCAAGATTGTAGCTACCATCTCCGACAAGTGCTGTGAGGTGGATTTCATACGCCAACTGTTTGAAGCGGGCATGAATGTCGTCCGCCTCAACACCGCACACCTGGATTTCGACGGACTGGACAAGCTCATCGGCAACGTGCGTGCTGTGTCCAACCGCATTGCCATCCTCATGGATACCAAAGGCCCCGAGGTGCGCACTACCCTGCTGGCAGAACCCATCGACTTCCATACGGGCGACCGTGTGCGGCTGACAGGAGACCCCAACCGCGAAACAACCCGCGATTGCATCGCCGTAAGCTATCCCGACTTCGTGCGTGACGTCCATACGGGAGGACGCATCCTGATTGATGACGGCGACCTGGAATTGCTCGTTGTGGAGAAGACAGCCGACGCTCTCGTCTGTGAAGTACAGAACGAAGCCACCTTGGGTAGCCGCAAAAGTGTCAATGTGCCCGGCGTGCGCATCAACCTGCCGTCGCTCACCGAACGCGACCGGCGCAACATCGACTATGCCATCCGCAAGGACATTGATTTCATAGCCCACTCTTTCGTGCGCAACAAGCAGGACGTGCTCGACATCCGCGAGATTCTCGACGCTCAGAACAGCGACATCAAAATCATCGCCAAAATTGAGAACCAGGAAGGAGTGGACAATATCGACGAAATCCTCGAGGTGGCAGACGGCGTGATGATTGCACGCGGCGACTTGGGCATTGAGGTGCCACAAGAACGCATCCCCGGCATACAGCGCATACTGATACGCAAATGTATCCTGGCCAAGAAGCCTGTCATCGTAGCCACACAGATGCTGCACACGATGATTAGCAACCCGCGCCCCACCCGTGCCGAGGTGACAGACATCGCCAACGCCATCTACTACCGCACCGATGCCCTCATGCTCAGCGGCGAGACGGCTTATGGCAAATATCCCGTAGAGGCTGTAAAAACCATGACCAAGATTGCCGCACAGGCCGAGAAAGACAAACTGCCCGATAACGACATACACATCCCCTTGGACGAGAACAGCAACGACGTTACTGCGTTCCTGGCCAAACAAGCTGTCAAAGCTACTACCAAACTGAAGATACGCGCCATCATCACCGACAGCTACAGCGGACGCACGGCCCGCAACCTGGCTGCCTTCCGCGGCAAGTACCCCGTGCTGGCTATCTGCTACAAGGAGAAAACCATGCGGCACTTGGCTTTGTCCTACGGCGTCGAGGCTATCTACATGCCCGAACTGGCCAACGGACAGGAGTATTACTTCGCTGCCCTGCGACGCCTGCTGAACGACGGCAAACTGCAACCTACGGACATGGTTGGCTACCTGAGCAGCGGAAAGGCCGGCACACAGACTTCTTTCCTCGAAATCAACGTGGTGGAGGATGTGCTGAAGAATGCCGACGAATGTGTGCTGCCCAATAGCAACCGATACCTCTAAATAAAGAAAGAATGAAGAACGGCCGCCGTGAAGCGAAATGAAAAGTTCGATTCCGCTTATCCGGCAGTTCTTCATTCTTCAACGCTCATTATTAATCCTTTACTCCGCCGCGCAGCGGCCATTCTTCCTTCTTCCCTAAAACGATGCTTACCGACGACTACATTCTTTCGCACATCGACCCGGAGCCGCCTTACCTGCACGCTCTCTACCGCGATACACACCTCAAGCTGCTCTATCCGCGTATGGCTTCCGGTCACTTGCAGGGTCGCCTGCTCAAGATGCTGGTGCAGATGATCCGCCCGCAACGGGTATTGGAAATAGGTACTTACAGCGGTTATTCCGCCCTCTGCATGGCCGAGGGACTGCCCGAAGGAGGCCGCATCCTGACTTACGAGATAAATGACGAGCAGGAAGAATTTACCCGGCCGTGGTTCGACAATTCGCCATACGCTGCCTGCATCGACTTCCGCATCGGTGACGCATTGAATGAGGTGCCCCGTTTGCAGCAGACTTTCGACTTAGTATATATCGATGCAGACAAGCGCAAGTATGTGGAATATTACGAAATGTCCCTCCAGTGGCTGCGTCCCGGTGGCTACATCATTGCCGACAATACCCTATGGGACGGTCACGTGCTGGAGGAGCATCCCCGCCCGTCCGACTTACAAACCATCGGCATCCGGCATTTCAACGACCTCGTGGCACAGGACCAGCGGGTGGAGAAAGTCATCCTTCCCCTACGCGACGGACTGACATTAATCAGGAAAAAAGACTGAAACCTACCCTGCAGCTTCCGGGAACGGTCGGCAGAAGACTACCTGAAGCAAGACACGGAACTGTTCTTCCACCTACACAAGAGGATTGCGCTTACAGCAGTTTCCTGCTCAAGTATCTGACGGGCCACCATACCGAAAGCCAGCTTACCGCCACCACCGTGACGAACACCAGCAAGACATCGGCCGGGTGTATGCTCACGGGATAGGCATCCGTCACGAACTCGCCCGAACTGCCCAAGCTAAGAAAACCGAACTGTTGTTGCGCCCAACACAGCAGCAGCCCTCCTGCAATGCCTGCCAGCGCCCCGAACACGGCAATCAGTCCTCCTTCATACAGGAATATACGGCGAACAAGCCTTTCGTCTGCCCCAAGGTTGCGCAGCGTCTGAACATTGTCGCGCTTTTCCAGGATAAGCATCGAGAGCGAACCTACCAGGTTGAAGCAAGCAACCACCAGGATAAAAGTAAGGAAGAGATAGGAAATGAGCTTTTCTATTTCCATGATGCGGAACACGTCGGCTTGCTGCTCATAGCGGTTCTCGACACGGAAACGCGGACCAATGAGGCCGGCTATGCGACGCTGCACGGAGCGGACATCGGCTCCGGGCACTAAACGCAGTTCGATGGCAGAGACCTGTCCCTCCTGCCCGAAAAGCCGCCGGGCAAAATCGAGCGAGGTAAGCAGATAGTGTGCGTCGTATTTCTGTTGATTGACAATGAAGATAAGCCCGCTGCTGTGCAGGTAGCCCTTGCGCAGCCCCAGCGCCGGGTTTGCCGGGTTGATGCGCATGCCTTGCCGAGGAACATAGACTTCCAGCGGCTGTATGAAGCCGATGCCGCAACCTAAAGAAGACATCAGTTCTACACCAGGCACCACATAGTCGGCCACAGAATCCTGCAAGATAAACTCACCGGCTCCAAACAGCAGACTGTCGATGGATGCCAACTGTTCGTAACAACCGTCCACCCCTTTGACCACGGCCACAGTCTGCCGGTCTTTGTACTTCACCAGCGCATTGTCTTCCAGCGTTTCGCTCCATACATCCACTTCGGGCAGGCGGCGTACAGCTTGAAGGCAGGAGTCGGACGGGCAGAATGTCTTTCCTTCGCGCACAGTAATCTTCAGTTCGGGATCAAAAGCCGTAAAGAAGCCTGCCACCATTTCCTGAAAGCCATTGAACACAGACAGCGTACACACCAAAGCCAGCGTAGCCAACGCCACCCCGCAGGCAGACAGGGCGGAAATGACGTTGACCGCGCGGTGTTTCTTCGGAGCGAAGAGATAGCGGCGGGCGATATAGAAAGAGAGAGGCACGGGAGTGGATTCGTAATTCTTCTATCACTCTTCGCTGCTTTTCTTCAGCAGTTCGTCGATGTGCTCCACATAATCCAGCGAATCATCGATGAAGAACTTCAGTTCGGGGATGATACGCAACTGGTGGCGCACACGGGTTCCCAGTTCATAGCGCACAGAGCGTGCATTGGCACTGATGTTCTTCAGCAAGTCATCGGCCTTGTCCGAGGGGAAGATGCTGAGGTAAACTCGTGCGATGCTCAGGTCGGGGCTGATGCGCACGGCACTTACCGACACCAGCACCCCGTGCATGGCCTGTGTCTGCTTCTGGAAGATGTCACTCAACTCCTTTTGCAGGAGACGGGCTATTCTGTTTTGCCGGGTTGTTTCCATAAATTCCTCTGTTAATTGGTTCGTCGGGCAAAGATACGAATATATGAGGAACAAAACAAGCAGTGCCCCGCTGCTTTTAGCCTTTCAGTGGTTTGAGGTGACAGAACAGCAACCTGCCCTGGCTGTCGCGCACGACTTCAAGGGCGAGCCGTCGCCAACAGTCATTCTCCCTCCATAGGAAGCAAAAACTTCATCGCGTTATGAAGCAAACTCCGAAGCGCCCGGAAGCCGACTGCAACGGTACAGGAAGCAGCCTCCGAAGCGCTATGCAGCCACTGAAAACGGTAGTGCCTAAGAATCAGGAAGAAATAGGGCACACATTTGATGCAGAAAATGTGGAGCCTTTCAGTTTTTATTGTATCTTTGCCCGCACATTATATATATTCCCCCGCTTAACTCCGATGGTCAGTAGAATCAAACAGCTTCTTGGTCTGTTCCTCGTGCTTCTCGCCGCAGCCTGCGGACAGGAAACAGACCGGACCGGCACTGCCGAAGCCTACTTCAGGCAAGGCCAGGCCCTGCACCGCGATTTCTACCTGCTGCGTGCCGCCGACTGCTACCGCCAGGCTGCCCGGCTGGCCGGACAAGACAGCCTGATGCTCTTCTACATCAACCTGGAACTGGGACGCATCCATCACTACAAATCGCCCGACCGGACTGCCGATTCCTGCTTAGACAACGCCTGGAGCATAGCTTGCCACCTGCATAACGACACGCTACAAGCCAAAGCCCGCTATGAGAAAGCCCGACAGCTGATGAGACGGAAAGACCTGGTTGCTGCCAAACTATGCCTGCAACAGGCCCTTGCCTCGACCCCCGAAGCAGAAGAGGTATGGGAGGCACTGGCACGCCTGTATCTGACAGAAGGCAAACCGGACAGCGCACTGGCCTGCCTGCAACAGGCCCCTGCCCAGCCATCCCTGCACCGGCTGATGGCAGAAGCCTTTCTGCTGCTGGGAAAAACGGACTCGGCCGCACACTACCTGAGTCCGGACACCAGCGGACTGACCCTGCGCGAACAGGCAAGACTCAGCCGCGACCTGGCACGCTTGGACGAACAGCGGGGACACTTGGCACAGGCTCTGGAATACCTGAAACGACATGTAGCCCTGCGCGACTCCATAGAAAACGACCGGCGCGAAGAGATAAAGGAAAAGGTGAACAACGCTTACGAATATCACTTGCAGCGCCAGCGGGCCGATAAAGCCGAACAGGAGCGCGACCGGGAGAAACTGACAGTCTACCAGTTGTTGTCGACAGCTTTGGCGCTCCTATTCGGCATGACCATCTTGTATATCCGGACCAAACGCCGCCAGGTCCGGACAGGACGCCGCCTGCAGAAGGAACGGCTGCAAACCATGCAGGCGGAACTCCGGAGGAAAGAGACCGAAACTGCCCTGGCCAGAGAACAGGAGACACGCAAACGGCAGGAATTAGAAACCGTGCAACGCAAGCTGGATTATTACAAAAGCCTCAACGCCATTACCATACCCATCTTGGAAAGCCGACAGAATGCCTTAGGCAGCCTGCACCTGGCAGAAGAAGACTGGACCACCGTGGTACGCAACACCGATGCCTGCTTCGACCGGTTCACCGAACGACTGCACCGCCACTGCCCCCAACTGACCGAAGACGACCTGCGATTCTGCTGCCTAGTCAAGATGCAACTCTCGCTTTCGCTGCTGGCTGCCATCTATCACATTGCCAAAGGAAGCATCTCGCGACGAAAAATGAGGCTGAAAGAAAAGCTGCAGATAACCGATGAAACTTTTGACGAATTCATAGCCCGATTCTGAACCAGAACCTGCCGACAGCCGCCATCTTATCCCCCAATTTTACGGATGTACATCGCGAACATCCATTCAAACACTGTTAATCAAATACTTACATCCATCCGATGTACATCATGTACTCATGGCAGAAAGGACAAATGCCCGTAACTTTGCCCCCGAAAACAAAAACCAAAACAGATTATCAATGTATGAAACAAGCATTATTTATGATTGGAAGCTATCTGCTGTTGCTGTCTTCGTGCTGCACGATATTTTCGGGAACGAAACAAACGATAACCTTCCAGGCGCCCAACGGTACTAAGATTTATGACGCGACCACCAACGTCAAGGTGGCTGAAGTGAAAGACGGACAAACCGCCACGGTCCAAATCCGCAAACGGAGGGAAGACCGCATACTGGTAGCCCACCACACCGGCTGCATGCCCACCACCTTCATGCTGGAGACAAGCTTCAACGGACACACGCTGTGGAACCTATTCTTCTGGCCCGGCTTTCTGGTGGATTTCATCACGGAGAAGATGTATAAATGGAGTACGCCCATCGTCCCCATTGAGCTGGAGCCGGATGAAGAATTCACAGGCGACTGCGATATATCCTGATGCCCTTTTTCTTTTTGACTATAAACCTGACTAACCCAAGAAGTATGCAGAAGAACATGTATTGCCACAGGCATGGCTATATATGGCTGACAGTGTTTTTATTATGGAACATCCTTCCGGCACAGGGACAGGAACCGGACAGAGAGCAACGCCCGAGGTGGGAAATAGAACTGGCTGGTGCACTGGACAACTATGGACTGTGGGAAGTAGAACCATCGGTTACGTACCGACTTTCCCGCCATACCGGCCTGACACTGGGACTGTGGATGGCCGGCAGCCCGGAGGGAATCTCGTTCGGCGGTACGACAGCAGACCGGCACTGGCGCTGGCAGACCTATACGATGGACAATTATACACGTTTCTTCGCCTTACGTCCCTCCTTCAGATGGAGAAGCCCGACCTGGTGGCTGGGACGCGACAAGGATTTTGGCCTCGGACTGGTTCTCTCACCGGGAGCCACCCTCCCACTGCCGGCCAACCACACCTTGCAAATCAATTATTTCCCTAACCAAGAAGGCGTGTGGACAGCCATCCGCAGCGAACGCGTGAAAAACCGCGGCGCGCGGTGGCTGTTCGCCCACGCCCATATCGCAGTTACCGCACAAATAAGCGAAAACCTGCTGCTGTCGGCAGGTTATACCTGCTCCAATTTCGACCCATACGAAAGCATACGGTACATCACAGTGGAAGGCAGGCAACCCGCCGTGAAACACCACAGACTGATGCATAGCTGGTCATTGGCACTGGGAATCTGCTTCTGAGCAGAGAAAAAAAACAACAGACATGTACAAAACGCAGACTTATTCCGTATCTTTGCCCCCACAATCTATATTCCGCAAAGAGAAATGAATCCACATAAAAGCCTGCTGATTCCCCTGCTGCTCATCATCCTTGCCTCTGGCTTTGGTTATCGCAGCTATACGAAGACCGAACATCTCATTACTGCCGACTTGAACCAGGCCGTGAGACGCATCGTGCTGCAAGAGCGCGAACTGACCCAGCATCCCGACACCGTGCTTGCCTACAAGCGACTGAACCTCACAATGGGAACACCCGTTACCGTGAGCAGCGCTACCCCTGCCTTTGTACAGGCACTCACGCTGGAAGCCCTGCGCAAGTGGGCCGTGTTGAGCATCTGCCTCTCCGAGGACAGTTGTCCGCCTGTACCGGCCGGCTGCTTAGCAAGCGATACGGTACTGTGGATGGCACCCGGGGCTGACGGAGCTGTGCTGACTTTCCGGGGATATGCACGCTGCACACCGTGGTTCATACTCACACAGTCCGACCAGACAACGGCCGTCTGTCTCCTCGCAGCTTCCCTGCTCTGCCTGGGCTACATCCTCCACCTGCGCAAACGGCCTGCCGGACTTACCGCCGAAACGCCGGAAGATGACAAGCTCATCACCTTCGGCAACCTCTCACTCTCCCAACGCGACGATTGCTTTTACGACGAGCAGCACGAGCGTCTACACCTCACCCCCATGCAGTATGCGCTGATGGAGATGTTTTATCTTACTGAAGACCACCGGCTGACCAAACCACACATCTGCCGCTCGCTCTGGCCGGGTAAGGACAACGCCGATGAAACCCTATACACCCTTATCCGACGGCTCAAACCCATCGTGGAAACCCACAGCAACCTGCGCATTGCCTCCGACCGCGGACGGGCTTACATACTGGAATTGAACGAGTAAAAAAGAAAATCCGAGCCTTCTACCTGCTCTTCCAGGCCGGGCACAGTCGTCCTGTCGTAACGTACTGTCCGACAACCCGTTGCTTCTAAGCTATCAGCAGGTTGCTTCCAAGCCCGCGGAAAGTCGTTTCCAAGCATTTGGCAATTTGCTGTTAAGCGCTTACGAATCTGCTTCCGAAATAGGAATTCCAATCGTTCAGGACCACCTGATTCCACTCCTCAAGCCATTGTCAGATATTTGTCAGGCAAATGTCAGCCTTTTGTTTGCCCCCTGACAGGAGAGGAAGGCTATTTTCGCGCCATTAACCCAACAACGCGAAAACAATGAAAAGAAACTTACTTCTCCTTTGCCTTTTGTGCTTGATTGCAACAGACCGGCTCTCTGCCCAGACACAGACTGACACGGACAGATATTCCTTGTACGGACAAATAAAGGATACCGACGGCTCGCCCGTCGAGCTCGCCAACATCGCCTTGCTGTCGGCTGCCGACTCCACCTATCTGCAAGGAACCTGCAGCCGTGCCGACGGCACGTTCACGCTGCCTGGCACACCCCCCGGACGCTACTTGCTGCAGGTGTCGTGCATCGGTTATGAAACACAACTCCTCCCCTCAGACGGGATAACAGCAGTCGTCTGCATCCTTCCACCCGCCTCCTACACCTTGCAGGAAGCCGGTGTCACGGCCCGCCGCCCGTCATATAGGTTGAAAGAAGGCGGGACACTGGAGACCGACGTACGACACAGCCTGCTGGCACGGTTCGACCATGCTGCGGATGTACTGGCACGTCTCCCCGGCGTGCGCGGCTCGGCAGACGGAAGCTTTACGGTCTTCGGCAAGGGCACGCCCCTTATCTATATCGACAACCGGAAAGTACAGAACACAGAAGAACTGCAACGCTTAGCCGCCGCCGATATAGACAAAGTAGAACTTATCACCCAGCCCGGACCCGAGTATGATGCCGAGGTGAAAGCCGTCATCCGCATCCGCACCGTCCGCAAACAGACGGATGGATGGGGAGGCTACCTGCGCTTCGCTTTCCAACAACGCCGACGACCGGGACACATGGAACAGGCCGGGGTACATTACCAGCACGGTGGATTGTCCATACAGGCTTCGGCATACAGCAACCGGTATCAGGAACGGCGCAGCCAGGATACGCGCTATCTCATCGCCCCTGTCGGCAACGACTGGCAAACGCTACACGATGTAAGGAATACATCCGACTTCCAGATACGGGGACGCTTGGAAGGAATGCAAACCAGCGTGGATTATACTCTGAACGAACGACATAGCTTAGGAGCATCGTACCAATACAGCCGAACCCCCAACTTCCGGATGCAGACCCACTCGCGCTATGGCACGCAGTCGGCCAACGGCAACCTCGACGAAAACACCGTACAGACTTCGGAGAACCGGCAGCAGGACAACGCCCACCAACTGAACGCTTACTACCAAGGCAATGCGGGCAAGTGGCACATCGACCTGACTGCCGACGTCCTGGCAGGAAGCAAGCACGACAACCAGCAGGCTCACGAAACATCAGACAACGACACGGAGCGTGACATCAACAGCTACAACCGCTCGCGCAACCGGTTGTATGCCATCAAGCTCATCCTGAGCCATCCGCTGGGAACAGGTACCCTGAAAGCCGGTAGCGAATACAACTTCATCCGTCGCCGCGACCGCTTTATCAATTTGCAGGATCTGCTTCCTTCTACCGACAGCCGCATTGACGAGCAAAAAGCCGCCGCCTTTGCCCAATATGCTCTCAGCTTGGGAAAAATAAATGTTACCGCCGGACTGCGCTATGAACATGCCCGGTCGCGCTACTACGAACAGGAAGTGTTCATACCCGAACAGAGCCGGACCTACAACGACTAGCTACCCACGCTCTCCGTAGACTTCCCCATGGGCACGGCACAGGCCAGCCTGAGTTACACCGCCAAAACACGGCGACCCAGTTTCTCCAACCTGCGCACCTCTGTGAACTACAACAACCGCTATGTCTACGAAGGTGGTAACCCCTTGCTGCAACCCGAAACAAGGCACGACCTCCAACTGATGCTGCTATGGAAATGGATACAGGGCAGCATAAGCTACCAGCGACGGACGAATGCCATCAGTTTCCAGTCGCGCGACTATTCCGATGACCCGGAGGTGGTGCTGTTTTCCTCAGCCAATTACCCGCGCATAGAAAAACTCAGCGCTTCCCTGTTCTTCTCCCCTAAGACAGGATGCTGGGAACCTACGATAGGAGCTTTCTTCACACAACCATTTCTCACCATACAGAACGGAGGAGAGACACGACGGATGAACCACGCTTCTGTCTATGCCGTGTGGCGCAACAACTGGGTGCTTCCCCACGGCTGGATGGTCTCACTGGATGCCGATATTCAAAGCCGAGGCGACCAAGGCACAGCCCGCAACGACCGGATGTGGGGCATGGACGTGTCGGTACGCCGCTCGTGGTTAGACGGACGGCTGTCGGTCGCGCTGCAGGGCAGCGACCTGTGGAATTCCCGCCGGATGAACATACAACTGTTTGGTTCGCGCCTGACATACAGCAAGGTATTGCGCCCCGACTCCCGCTGCTTCCTGCTGACGGTAAGCTACCGTTTCCGCCTTGCGGGCAAGGCATACCGGGGAAAGCATGCGGCCGAGGAAGACTTGCAAAGACTATAGTCAGAACTTATACACACAGCCCACACCCAGCACATGCTTCCTCTTGCCCCGCTCGTCCTGATAGAGGTAAAACAATTCGCCTTCCCAGCGGCCGACAATGGGAAATTCGACCCCGCCGCGATAGCGCATGCGCGTCTGGCGGAAGTGTTCGCCGCGTGCCAGACCGTTGTACATCTCCACCGACGCATAAGGCTCTATACCGCTGTGGGGGATGTCATAGGCAAGTTTAAGGCGCGAACGCAGGCGCAGTTCATCGTCGTCGCGGGCATCGAGCGTATGTTGAAAACGCTCACGCAGCGATAGTTTCCACCTCCGGGCCACGCGGACAGAGAATGTGGCCTGCAAGCGATAGCGGTGACGCACCCCCCAGTCGTCTCCGTCGAGGTTGCGTACATGTAGTTCGTAGCCCGTGCCCACCTCTAACCAGGGGCATACCTCGTAGGCACCGTCCACGCTAACCCCCACACGGTCGGTTTGCCGGAAATGGTCTTCCGTGCGCCACTCCATCCCGCTTTCCAGAGTGAAACCCGAACGCTTCAGTTCGTATTCCGCGCCCAGATTGAGCCATGAGGTAAAATCGGGCCGCTGCGCCCGTGCCGCCAACGTGCCTGCCAGTATCGCCAGGACCGCTGCCATACAATGAATGTTAAACCGCTTTCGCATACTGCTGTTCCTTTTTCTGTTCTGGACAAAGCTACGACACGATTCTGTAAGAAATCGGGAATAAAGACGGCATAACAAGCTTATCCGTTCCCGTCGTCCCAGGCTAGGCTTCCTCCACAGTGTGTTGCCACGCCGATATTCCCACCCGGCCGATGAATGCCGGAACGGTGAGCGTGAAAAGGCAAATGGGCCTGTAATCGCCTCGTATCTCCCTGATAAGCAGCAGTTTGTTTCTTATCGCTTGGCAGTCTGCTTCCAAGCGCCCTGCAGTCTGCTTCCAAGCGCTTGAAACCAGGCCGCTTATCTGTCGGATACAACGTCATCGGAAAGGGGAAAGAATGAGGCTCTATTTTGCACCAAACAGCAATTTTCATAGACTATAATGCAAAAACGTCGATAAAAAATGCCAAATTGTCTATACTTACTTGCGTATATCAAGATTAAGCTTTACCTTTGGCGTGGATTTTAAATCCAACAAAGAACTCTCTCTAAATAGCGTTTTTTCATGTATTATTGACTTGTGACCCGTTCTTGCCCGTGAGGGTAGGAACGGTTTTTTTTCATGATTGCCCCCATGTGGCGTTCAGCGTCTGCCAACACCCCGCACGACTACCTCCAGGCAAAGCCCCTGTTCCCCCGTTTATCCACCGGAATGCTTCCACGGAAACCCCTCTCCGCCGCATCTCCGGAAACAATTTTATATGTTTTTCGACAAGGATATTGTGCGTATGAAACTTTATCCCTACATTTGTAGAATAAAGAGAAATGGATGAAGCGAACTAAACTTTTTGCGATGGGAAGCAGCTCACCCATAGGAAAATACAGAACCACTTCCATTTTAATTCATTGAACAGGGTCTGGAGAAGCCGATTCCTTACCGATAGAGAAGCTGTTTCTTCCGACCTGTCCTCCCGTTGCAGACAGCAACGGTATTTTTGTGAAAAGAAACATTTTTTCAGAAGACTATTGTTTGAACAATATGGCAAACGAAAAGAAAGAAAGCATGCAGATGTTCTGCGTGGAAGACATCGTAAAGCGCGCCAAACTGGTGCAAGGATTTAAGAAAGACAGTCAATTGGCCTCTTACCTGGGAATATCACGTTCGACACTGAGTAACTGGCTGGCACGTAACAGCATCGATTTCCCCTTGCTGTTGAGCCGATACAGTGAAGTAGATTACAACTGGCTGCTGACAGGCAAAGGGATACCTACCCGTCAGCGGAGCTTAATAGACCTCGGACCGTCCAGCGGCGAGGCGGGACACCAGAGCCGCGCCAAGTTGTCCGAACCGCTGGACAACCGCAGTGTGACGCTCTATGACATCTCCTCAACTACCGACCTGAAGTCATTGCTCGAAAACCGCAGCCAGTATGCGACAGGCAAGATTATCATCCCGAATATTCCTATTTGCGACGGCGCGATGTATGTAAGTGGCGACAGCATGTATCCTCTGCTGAAATCGGGCGACATCGTGGGATTCCGCTTCATTCAAGACTTCAACGATGTCATCTACGGTGAGACATACCTCGTATCATTCCAACGTGGAGGCGATGAGTATCTGACCGTGAAGTACGTCAACCGCTCGGAGCAACCGGGACACATCAGACTGGTAAGCTACGACCCACACCACGAACCGATGGACTTGCCGCTGGAGCAGGTTAATGCCATGGCAATTGTGAAATTCTCAATCAGGAAAAACATGATGCGCTAATAAGGCAAATACCTGCCGGCCGAAGTCCGGCAGGTATTTGCAACTTCAATTCTCAATACCCAAGACAAGCTTCTTTAGCCCGCTTGTCTGCCACAAACAAATTTAATATCATGAACAGAAAGCTGTTACGAGGGGTGGCAGCCGCTGCCCTCTTACTGTTGTCGCGGCCGGAGATGGTCGTGGCTCAGACTCAAGATTTTGCCACGTGGACCAGCGTGGAAATGGTTTATGACTGGAAACGGACCGGCCTGGAACTGGACGGCATATTGGAATGGCGCACGAAAGACCGCGTGCGGCAGACGGATTGTGCCGTGGTCTACCTTGCCGTGGCACGGAATGTGCTGCCCCGGCTGTCGCTGGGCGTTAACTACGAGTTATCTGTTAACAACTTGGACGCACAAGGGTGGATGGTGTATCATTGCTACCGCCTGCGCGCCACATTCTCCACTCGGCTGTGCCGGGGACTGGAGCTCTCGCTGCGTGAAAAATACGAACACACCTTTGGCAAGAACGGTTTCCGGGAGATGCTGTTGCGCCAACGGCTCAGGCTGGCATGTACCTTGCCGCGCAACGGGATATCGCCTTATGTCTCGGTAGAAACATTCAATGACCTGGCTGCAGGCAGAGGGTTCTCGCTGACCCGTGTGCGCTACCGCGGCGGTTCGTCTTTTCCGCTAAGCCAGGGATGGACCGGCGACGTGTTCTATCTCTTTCAGGATAGTCCCGCCAAGGGGACACACGTGCTGGGCTTGGCGGGAACATATCATTTTTAAATCTCTTTCCGCCGACTGCGCCGCCATCCCAGTCCCACAGCGACCAATGCTCCGACAGCCAGCAACGACAATCCTGCGTAGGCAATGCCTTCGGTGACATGCAGACTCTGCGGGTCGAAGTGCATTTCCACCGTATGCTTCCCGGCAGGGAGATAGAGGGCACGAAGCACGTAGTTAGCGCGGGCAAGCGGCGCAGGTTCACCATCGACGGTCACTTGCCAGCCGTCCGGATAATAGATTTCGGAGAATACAGCCACACCGTCGCCCGTGTTCTCTGTTTCGTACACCACACGGTTAGGTTCATAAGCCGTCAGACGCACAACACTCAGGCTGTCCTTATGCGGCTGTTCCAAGCCTTGCAGGACATCGCGGAAACGTTGGTCTACGGCGGCTGTAGTGGCGGGGTCCATACCATGCAGGGCATTTATCTCTTCGTTGGCATTGGTTACGTATTGCACACGGTCCACAAACCAGCCGTTGCCCAGCGCATACGGATTGCGCAACGGTATGGTCTGTCCCTGCTCGGCACCCGGCAGGATGACATAGCGCATGTTCAGCATGTTCAGTACAGGATATTTGGCAGCATCCACACTGTCCATCTGTCCGTTCTTGTTGACGATTTCGCTGTAAAGAGCCTGCATTTCGGGTGCAATGTGATGGTCAATCAGTTCCTGGTAGCGGCGCAGCTTGGCAGCATGATAACCGCCGATGCTCTTGTGCCAATAGGACGTATTGTTTTCATTGAAAGTGTTCGATGCCAGGTTCAGCACGCGATAATCCGGGTCCTTGTCTTGCAGGATGAATTTGTCGGCAGCCGTTTGTGCGAAGGTGGTCTGTTGCGTAGAGGCAGACACGAACTGTTCGTCGTTGAGGTAGCGCTTATTGACGCTCCACATATCAACCAAACACAGCAGTGCGATGCCACCCACGGCGAACGCCCTGCGCAGCTTGCCGGCCGCATAGAGCCACAGCAACAACACGCCCACCATCACGATAACAAAGCTGCGCAAAGCATCGGACTGCACCAGTGCAGCGCGCATCTCAGACAGATTGGCCAGGATGCCGGGCAACTCCTGAGCAGGCAGGTACCCCTGATCGGCAGCACTTTGCAGCATCTGCATCTCCTGAGCAGGAACATAATGGGCAGGTGAAGGCGTACCTGGAACAGCCATCCAAAGCGCCACGCCCGCTGTCAGCACCAAGCATACAACCAATCCCTTCCACTGTTTCCGCAACAATTCGGGCTCTTTCAGTATCTTGACCAATGCCAGCATGGCCAGCAGCGGAATAGTAAACTCGGCAATAACCAGGATGGACGATACGGCGCGGAATTTGTCGTACATCGGCACATAGTCGATGAACAAGTCTGTCAGCCACATCATGTTTTTACCCCACGACAACAAGATAGAGAACACCGTGCCGCCCAACAGCGCCCACTTCAACGGTCCCTTCACCACGAAACAGCCCATGAGGAAGAGGAACAGCACAAAAGCACCCACATAAACCGGACCGGCCGTCATGGGTTGCGTGCCGAAGTATTGCGTCAGCGAATTATAGAGACCGGCATACCTGGGGTTGGCCTTCTCCATAGCCGTTTCGCTCATCGACAAGGGGACCGAAGCGCCACCCTTATAATTGGGCACCAGCAACGTCCAAGTCTCGTCGATGCCATAGCTCCACTGCGTGATATAGTCGCGGTCCAAGCCGCCGCTGGTCTGCTTGGCAGCATCACCGGTCTGCACCAGCTCGCTCTTGCCGCGCATGGTCTCTTTGCTATAAGTATAGGTATGATAGAGATTCGAAAGATTGATGGCTACGCCCACCAGACCCGCCACGACCAACACGGCTGTGGCACGGAGAAACTGTGGCATTGTCTGCGTGCGCCAGGCTTGTACCCCATAGGCTATGGCCAGGAAGAGCATGACAAACAGGAAGTAGTAGGACATCTGCACGTGATTGGACACAATCTGCAGCGCCACAAACAGCGCGGTCACCACACCTCCCGCCAGCAACCGTCCGCGATACACCAGCACCATGCCCGCAATGGTAGGCGGTATGTAGGCCAGGGTGATGAACTTCCAGATATGTCCCGCCGAAATCAGGATGAAGAAATAAGACGAGAAGGCCCACAACACGCCGCCGATGCCCGCATACCATGCCGGAATGCCGAAGGCCCTCAGCAGGATGTAGAAACCCAGCATCATGATGAACGTCAGGTAGACGTAATTGGGCAGAAACAACTGATAGATGCGCTGCACCGTCGAAAGCACGCCGGTAGAATCGTAAGAAGGTGAAATCTGATACGTAGGCATACCTCCAAACAAGGCATCGGTCCAACGGGTACGCTCGCCCGTACGTTCGTAATACTCTTGTGCCTCACGGCCCGCTCCGGCTCCAGCCGCCGTGTCGTGCTGGAAAAGAATACGTCCTTCCGTGTCTGCCGGAAAGAAGTAGACAAAAGACAATACGGCGAAAGCCACAATGACAAGGATGTCGGGAAGATATTTTTTCATTGCAATGCTTGTTAATAAGGAAAGAGAAACGGTCTGTTTCCTTTATTTCGCCGCAAAGATAACGCAAAGACCACGCAAACGGAAATAAATTTGGCATTATTACGGAATATTTGTCGTACATTTGTCCCGAAAACCAGAACCAATCATTCTTTTTGAATTTTATGAAGATAGGAGTAATCAGCGCCATGGACAGTGAGCACGAACGGCTGGTCGCAGAACTGGATTCGGTTCGCGAACTGTCGCACGGACGCTATCAGTACAGCGAAGGAAAACTGGGCAACAACACCCTCTGCCTCACCCGCTGCGGCATCGGCAAGGTAAATGCCGCCTTGGGAGCCTCGGCCATTATCCGACATTTCGCACCCGACTGCGTGGTAAGCACCGGAGTAGCCGGCGGACTGGACGATGTGCTCAATGTAACGGATGTGGTAGTAGGTGCCCAAGTGGCATACCACGACGTATGGTGCGGCGAAGGAAATGCCTACGGACAAGTGCAGGGACTGCCGGTCTTTTACCAGGCACCTGCCTCATGGGTGGAACAAGCCTTGGCATTGAACGAAGAAGACGATGTGGAAAACCGCATACACGCAGGACTCATCTGCACGGGAGACCGCTTCATCACACGTCTTGACGAATTGAACAGCATCAAGGCGCATTTCCCACAAGCCTTGGCTGTGGATATGGAATCGGCAGCCATCGCACAGACGTGTTTCCTGGCCCATATACCGTTCATCAGTTTCCGCATCATCAGCGATACACCGGGGGCAGACCATCACCAGCAACAATACGAGGGTTTCTGGAAGACGATGGCCGACCGCTCCTTCCGCACGACCAGACTTTTCCTCGAACGGCTGAAGGGTATCAGAGCCAACGAACTGTAAAGACGGAAAGGCAAGGCAACAGGAAGGAATCGCCTTCATCATCTATAAGAAGCAGATTGCCTATATAGTAGAAGCAGACTGCCGACATATAAGAAGCAGGCTGCTAATATATAAGCACCAAGAACCTGATAACAAGACAGATACAAGCTACAGGCAAAGGCATCGGTTTATCCTGCCTTTGCCTGCCCGCCTGCCTCCCGGGGCAGATGGGCAGAACCTAATCAAACATTTTCATACAATGAATAAAATACCCAGTTTTACCATCGACCACATCCACCTGTTGCGCGGCATCTACGTATCCCGCAAAGACGAGGTGGGAGGAGAGACAGTCACCACATTTGACATCCGAATGAAAGAACCGAACCGCGAGCCGGCCCTGCATCCGGGCGCTCTGCACACCATCGAGCACTTGGCAGCTACCTACCTGCGCAACGATCCCGAGTGGAAAGACCGCATTGTCTACTGGGGGCCCATGGGCTGCCTGACAGGCAACTACTTGCTGATGCGAGGCGACCTGACACCCGCCGACATCCTGCCGCTGATGCAAAAGACTTTCCGATTCATTGCCAGCTACGAGGGCGAAGTGCCCGGCGCCGCTCCCGCCGATTGCGGCAACTACCTGCTGCACGACCTGCCCATGGCCCGCTGGGAAGCAGCCAAATACCTGCATGAAGTATTGGAGCAAGCCACGGAAGCCAACTTGAATTATCCTGTAAAGGAAGAATAATGTTCCGTTGTCCGGAGCCCGTTGTTAATAGTTATTAAAGGCACCCCCAAAGTTGGCAGATAATAAGTATTTTGTTAACTTTGGCTGACCAAACTTGATTAGTTTATTAACCTTCATATTAAAAAGTCACTATCATGGATGCACTGAGTATCGGACAGAATGCGGGAAAGATATGGCGTCTGTTGGACCATAACCGCAAATGGGAGTACAATGAACTGAAAGCGGAAACGGGCTTGTCTGACCGCGATTTGAACGCTGCAATCGGTTGGCTTGCCCGTGAAGACAAAATTCAGTTTGAGACAAGTCAGGTAGACGGGCACGATTACCTGTACTTGGAGCTTAATCTCTACATCGGATAAGGCAGACTAAAGAGGCACTGTTTCCTCCTTCGGCTTCCCAAGGAGCGGGCAACGGAAGATGAGCACAAAAAAAGAGAAAGCCTGCGAAGACTTTCTCTTTTTTTGTGCTTATTTATTTCCTAAAGCCTCTTATTCAAGACAGATTTCATCGACAAAGACAAAAGCAGGGTGTCCGGCTCCACCGTGCCAGGCGGGCAGCTTGCTGCTTTTCACAATCACCTCGACATAACGGGCTGTAACGGGGTCAAACGTCACTTCCTGCGGATAGATGCCGTCTTTGTCGTCTTTGTTCAGCGCAGGAACAGCCTTGGAATACACTTCCTTGAAGGTCTTTCCATCGTCCGACACTTTGACAGTGATGCCAGAGGTTCCCATAATCCAGTCACCCTTCACCACGTTGGTGTTGAAAGACACCTTGCTGAACTCAGTCGGCTCCTTCAGGTCGATAACGGCGTCCATGTCCTTGCCCTGGAAGCCCAGCCAACGGCCGGTCTTGTAGTTCTCTCCGCCGGTCAGACCATCGGTCAGTTCCACACCGCCGTTGAAGTCATAACCCTTGCTCGGAGCTTCGCGCAGGGTGACAGCCTTGGTTGTAGCCTTATTAAAGGTGATTTTCTCACTGAACATGCGGCTTTGTCCACCGTCAGGACGGATAACCACTGCCTTGACTTCGGCATTCTGCTTGATACGCAAGGGAGCCTCATATTTAGGACTGGCAGCCGTAGGGTCGGTACCGTCCAATGTGTAGTGAATTTCGCCGTTCGACTGAGTGGTCAGCGTCACTACTACCTCGTTGCTTTCGCTGTCTGTAGAAATCTCAGCGTGGATGTCGAAGATGTGCTTGGCATAGTTATACCCCTGCTGGTCATACAGTTCGGTGAAACGAATCAGGCGCGGCAAGAACTCGTTGTAGTCCTTCTTCTGGTCCTTGTCTCTCCACTGCACTTCAGCCAAGGCAGCCATACGCGGCATTTCCATGTATTCTACTTGACTGAACGTCGGGATGTATTCAGTCCACAGATTAGCCTGTACACCGATGATGTACTGCTGATATTCTTCGGGAATACCATCGGTGGGTTCAAAGGAGTACACCTTCTCTACCGGCACATACCCGCCTATGGCAATCGGCTCGTTCTCTGTATCGGTAGACTGGTAATAGTCAAAGTAGAGGTAGTTATTGGGTGTCATAATGACATTGTGCTTCATTTGTGCAGCCTTAATACCACCTGCTGTACCACGCCAGCTCATCACCGTAGCGTTGGGAGCCAGTCCGCCTTCAAGGATTTCGTCCCATCCGATGATGTGTCGTCCCTTGCTTTCCACGAACTTCTCCATGCGACTGATGACGTAGCTCTGCAGATACATTTCGGCAGTGTGCTCACGGTCGCCGCGGATTCCCTCAGCCTTGATACGCGCCTGGCACTTGGGACATTTCTCCCAGCGCACCTTGGGACACTCGTCGCCACCCACGTGGATATATTCCGAGGGGAAGAGGTCGATGACTTCAGCCAAGACATCCTCCAGGAACTGCATAGCCTGGTCGTTGCCGGCACAAATGACATCGTCCGAAATGCCCCACATAGTCCATACGTCATACGGTCCACCCGTGCAGCCCAGCTCCGGATAAGCGGCCAAGGCAGCCAGCTGGTGACCCGGCAGGTCTATTTCGGGAACAATCGTAACAAAACGGTCTTGCGCATAACGGATAACATCACGGATCTGGTCCTGCGTGTAGAAGCCACCGTAAGGTTTACCGTCATATTTGCCGGAGTTATGTCCGATGACCGTTTCCTTGCGTTGTGAGCCTATTTCGGTCAGCTTGGGATATTTCTTGATCTCGATACGCCAGCCCTGGTCATCGGTCAGGTGCCAGTGCAGCGTATTCATATTGTGCAGCGCCAGCATGTCGATGAAGCGTTTCACAGAGTCCACAGAGAAGAAGTGGCGCGATACGTCAAAATGCAAGCCGCGGTAAGCGAAGCGGGGAGCGTCGTTGATTTGCACAGCAGGCAGCTCGATGTCCATGCCCTTTGCGTTGGCAGGAATAGACTTACGCAGTGTCTGCACACCATAGAACACACCGGCAGGCGAGCCACCAGCAATTTCAATGCCGTCTTGTGTGACGAGCAACCGGTAGCCTTCGGGATTCTCAATGTCCGAAGCTACAGAGAGATGGATGCAGCTGCCGCCTTCACCGGCTTTCACCTTAGGCAACTTGCCCGTAGCATCCTGGATGTATCCGGCCAGATAGTTGGCTACCCGTTGCAGCACCGTGTCACCCTCGGCATAACAGATAGGAGTAGACGATGTCAGCACGAATGGAGCAGAGCCCTGTTCATTCATTTCGTTAGGAAGCGGAACCACGTCGTAGCTTCCCTGCACTTTGCCGCCCGAACAAGCTGCGAGACCGGCTATGGCCGTCAGCAGGCAGGCGTACTTGGTTAGTTTCTTCATACGTTTGATGTGTTAAGTAAATTGGGATAATTAATGATATATGTATATACAAAATATGTTGTTACTGGTGCTGCCTCAAATGATTTCGATTCCTTGTTCCCGGCAGAGTTGCAGTCCTACGTCCTTGAGCCTGAACTTTTGAATCTTGCCGCTGCCGGTCATGGGGAACTCTTTGACGAAGAAGATATACTTGGGAATCTTGTAACGCGAGATTTTGCCCATGCAGAAGTCGCGCACATCACTTTCCTGCAAATCGGCTCCTTCCTTGAGTATGATGAAGGCACCTACGGCTTCGCCATACTTCTTCGAGGGGATGCCTGCCACCTGCACATCCTTCACCCCTGGCAACTGATAGAGGAACTCTTCGATTTCGCGCGGGTAGATATTTTCGCCACCACGGATAATCATGTCTTTGATACGCCCGGTGATGCGGTAATAGCCCTGCTCGTCTTTCACGCCCAAATCGCCGCTGTGCAGGAAGCCATCCTTGTCTATCACCTCGGCAGTGGCTTCAGGATTTTTGTAGTAGCCCTTCATCACGTTGTAGCCCCGGCAACACATCTCGCCCTGCACACCGACAGGACACTCCTCGCCTGTAGCAGGGTCGATGACGCGTACCTCGGTGTGTTCGAAGTCGCGGCCCACGGTGTTGTAGCGTGCTTCGGCAGGGTCGTCAATGCGACTGTGCGTCATACCGGGCGAGGCTTCGGTCAAGCCATAGACACTGGTCACCCGCATGAACATCTTCTCCTCTACCTGCTTCATCAGTTCTACGGGGCAGAGCGAACCTGCCATGATTCCCGTGCGCAGGCTGGAGAGATCGAAGAGGTCGAACATGGGATGATGCAGTTCGGCAATGAACATGGTAGGCACGCCGTAGAGGGCAGTGCAGCGTTCTTTGTGTACCGAAGCCAATACCACAAGCGGGTCGAAACGTTCCACCATCACCTCGGTGCAACCGTGTGTCAGGCAGTTCATGGTAGCCAGCACCACGCCGAAGCAATGGAACAGAGGGACACAGACGCAGAGTTTGTCGTCGGCCGTAAACTTCATGTGTTCGCCCGTCAGGTATCCGTTGTTCGCAATATTATAATGTGTCAGCATCACGCCTTTGGGAAATCCCGTAGTGCCCGACGTGTACTGCATGTTTACCACATCGTGGCAAGTAACCTGCGCCTTCAGTCTGTCCAGCTGGCTGTTGTCGACGTTCTCGCCCAACAGGAGCAGTTCGGCCGTGTTGTACATTCCGCGGTGCTTCTCCTGCCCCACGTAGACCACGTTGCGCATATAAGGGAATCGTTTGCTCTGCAGATGTCCGCGCTGGCAGGTGCGCAGTTCGGGCAACATCTGGTAGGTCATCTGCACGAAGTCGCTGTCTTTTTCGCCGTTGACAATGCACAGCGTGTGCATGTCCGAATTCTGGCAGAGATATTCCAATTCAGCCTGTTTGTAGCTGGTGTTTACCGTCACATAGACGGCTCCTATCTTGGCGCAGGCATAGAGCAGCGTCAGCCAGTCGGGCACATTGGCTGCCCAGATGCCCACGTGTGTGCCACGGGTGACGCCTATGGCGATGAGTCCACGCGCCATATCGTCCACGCGCCGGTTGAACTGGCTCCAGGTGAAGCGCAGATTGCGGTCGGAGTAGACAATGTATTCTTTGTCCGGTGTCGTTTCGGCCCAATGTTCCAGCCATTGGCCGAGGGTGCGTTCGTATAACACGGTGCTATAAATATTTATCGTTTTTTATATCAAATTCCTTCCCTACCCGCGGGAAGCACGGCCTTCACGCCGGTGTATAGACCACGGCCAGGATTCTGGCTGCCTGCCCCTGATAGCCGTGTACGTGATGGGGCACGATGGAGTCGTAATAGATGCTGTCTCCCTCGTTCAGCAGGTACGTATTCTTGCCGTAGCTGATTTCCATGCAGCCCTGCAGTACATAGATAAATTCTTCGCCTTCGTGCGAGGAAAGCACGAAATCCATATCGTCCGTGGCAGACACATCAATAATGAAAGGATCCATGTGACGGTCGGCTTTGGAGCGTGCCAGCGAATGATATTCCATGTGCTTGCGGCTCTGTATGGCATTGTTCGAGAAACTGATGGTATCACCCGCCTCGGCCCGGCGGCATACAGTGGGTCCTGTCTCGTCTTGGTCGTCGAGAAAAGTACCAAGGCGTACACCCAGCACGCGCGCAATCTTGATGAGTGGCGCCAGCGAGGGCAGGTCGATATTGTTCTCAATACGTTCTACCTGTTCGATGGCCAGTCCTGAGCGTTGCGCCAGTTCTTCCATCGTGATGTTGCGGCTTTCGCGGAGCGATTTTATTTTCTCGCCCACAATCTTGCTTGTATCCATTGTTCTGATCTGATGTGTTTCCGGTATCGGGATGTTTCAATTTTCCGCAAATGTAAGATAAAGTTTAACGTATTCCAACTATATCCGCTGTTTTTTGTACATCTTTATCATTGAAATCTTTCTTCTATATAAAAAGCAGCGTGCTAACAGATAAAAAGCAGCCTGCCAACCTATAAGAAGCACGCTGGTTATATATAAGGAGTAAGACTCTGGTTATCAGCCACAACAGAAGCTATAAGGATGGCCATGCGCGAAAGTATCCTTCTGATTCGCGGCGCCATTCAGGCTATTTTTTCCGACATATTTCTCTTTATTCCCAAATCTTTCCTAAATCGCCCTCTATCTTTGCATGCAGAGAACATTAAAAATATACGGAATATGAAAAAAGAAGTAATGATGAAAACCAAGAGTTTGTTTATGCTGTTGCTGGCAGGTGTGTTTACCTTCGGATTGCAAAGTTGCGATGACGATGACGACAAGGACATCGTGGCAACGCCCGAATTGCAAGCGGCCTTTACAGCCCAGTTCCCCAATGTAGACGTGAATTACGTGAAATGGGAATGGAACGGACGGGAAAATGCCTACGAAGCTGATTTCTACGAAGACCGTTACGAGAAGTCGGCCTGGTTCTCCCAGAGCTATGAGTGGCTGATGACGGAGACCGACTACAATCCGCCCTACAGCGAAGTGCCCCAGGTGGTGCAGGATGCCGCACAGGCCGCTCACCCCGACTACCGGCTGGATGACATCGACGGCATTGAAACGCCCGGAGATATGTATTACCGCGTGGAGATGGAAAAGGGCGAACATGACATCTACCTGAACATCAGTCCGGACGGAACGGTGCGCTGACATACGAAACAGCTATTTTCCCCATGAGGGTGTAACAGGGGGCTCTCTTCCCAACCCGCGCCAAAGAGGCAATGGCAGCGGCAATTCCCTTGCAAGGCGAGTTGCGGAAGGTTTGTTCTGTCGTCCGAAGAGATTATTAATCCTAATTTACGTGAATAGAAATTAAATAAAGAGGATGTTTGTAAAGCAAAGCGGTATCTTTACAAGCATCCTTTAATCTTTAAGAGAACCATTACAGAACATTTAAACCAATAAGCTGACAATGAAACATCTTTTCCCAATGGCTCTGTTGCCGTCACTGGCATGCTGGCATACTGCCTACGGAGCCGAAGCAGTCCAAGACAAAACCTCCCGCCCGGACCCTGAAAAACCCAATGTCATTATCATCTATGCCGACGACTTAGGCTATGGCGACCTGCAATGCTACGGCGACAAAAACGTTGAGACCCCTCATGTGAACCGGTTGGCCGATGAAGGAATCCGGTTTACCAACGTACATGCCGTGGCTGCCACCAGCACTCCCTCACGCTATTCTCTGCTGACGGGCGAGTATGCCTGGAGACGTCCCGACACGGACGTGGCGGCTGGAAATGCCGGAATGATTATCCGGCCCGTGCAGTTCACCATGGCCGATATGTTTAAACATGCAGGCTATGCCACCGCCGCCATCGGCAAATGGCACCTGGGATTGGGCGACCAAACCGGCACGCAGGACTGGAACGCACCACTGGCTGCTTCGCCTGCCGACCTGGGCTTCGACTACCACTACATCATGGCTGCCACGGCCGACCGCGTGCCTTGCGTGTTCATCGAAAACGGAGAAGTGGCCAACTACGACGAGAGCGCGCCTATCGAGGTCAGTTACAAAAAGAATTTTCCCGGCGAACCGACAGGGAAAGACAATCCGGAACTGCTCTATAACCTGAAACCCAGTCACGGACACGACCAGTCCATCGTCAACGGCATCAGCCGTATCGGATATATGAAAGGGGGCGGAAAGGCGCTCTGGAAAGATGAGAACATTGCCGATTCCATTACGACACATGCCATACAGTTTATGAAACAGCACAAAGACGAACCGTTCTTTATGTACTTCGCTACCAATGACGTGCATGTGCCCCGATTCCCGCACGAACGGTTCCGCGGGAAGAACCCGATGGGACTGCGCGGAGATGCCATCGCACAGTTTGACTGGAGTGTAGGGCAGATTATGGAAGCGCTGGAGAAACTGGGCCTGGCAGAAAACACATTGGTCATCTTGTCGAGCGACAACGGCCCCGTGGTGGACGACGGATATGACGACCGCGCAGAAGAATTACTGAACGGACACAGCCCGGCCGGTCCCTGGAGAGGCAACAAATACAGTGCTTTCGAAGGAGGAACCATGGTGCCCGCCATCGTGCGCTGGCCTGCCAAAGTCGCCAAAGGGCAGGTGTCTGACGTGCTGATTTCGCAAATCGACTGGATGGCTTCCTTGGGAGAACTTATCCAGGCACGCTTGCCCAAGGGAAGCGCCCCCGACAGCCAGAAACGGCTGGGCAATCTGCTGGGAACCGACACGACCGACCGTCCCTGGGTGGTGGAACTCGCTTCTAACCACGTGCTGTCTGTCCGCACCAAAGACTGGAAATACATTGAACCCAACGACGGCCCTGCCATGATTACCTGGGGACCGAAGATAGAAACCGGCAATTGCAGCATCCCGCAGCTCTATGACATGAAAGGGAAAGGAGACGAACGGGAAAACGTGGCTGCCCAGTACCCCGAAAAGCTCTTCGAACTGCAGACGATATTGAGGAAAGTCCGCGCCGGCAAGCTTTAACGGCTTCACATAACTCCAGACAGATATACGGAAAAAAGTAGATCAAAAGATTATGATTATGAAGAGACTATGTTTAAGCTTCATGCTGCCGCTGTTTTGTTCGTGGCTTTGCGCCCAACAAGTGATTGATGCCAGCCGTTACGGCATCCGCCCGGATACCCGTACCGACATGTCACCCCGGGTTCAGAAACTGCTGGACAAGGCACGCAAGCTGTCTGCCGGTGGAGAAACCATCGTGCTGCGCTTCGCTCCGGGACGTTATGACTTTTATCCGGAAAAAGCAGCCCGACGCACTTGTTACATCTCCAACCACGACCAGGATAACCCCAAGATAGTAGGTTTCGCGATGGAAGACCTGCAGGGAGTGACTTTAGACGGAGGAGGAGCCCGCTTCGTCTTCCACGGACGGATGCTTCCCATCGTCTTGCAGGACTCCCGACAATGTGTGCTGAAAAATTTCAGCATTGACTTCGAAAACCCACACATCGCGCAAGTGCACATCACCCAGAGTGACACCGTAGACGGCATCACCTTCCGGCCGGAGGAATGGGTGCGCTGGCGCATCACGCCCGATTCGGTCTTCGAGGCATACGGCAGAGACTGGACCGTGCGCCACAGTTGGGGAGTGGCCTTCGAAGCCAATACCAAACGACTGGTTTACAATACCGGTGACCTCGGCTGCAACACCAAGGGAGTTTACCAGACTCCCGACGGACAGATACATGCCCCGCAATGGAAAAATGCCGCACTGAAACCCGGCATGCGCTTTGTCATGCGCGGATGGGGACGCCCCACGCCCGGCATCTTCCTCTATGGCAGCACCGATACCCGGCTGGAAAACATCCGTGTACATTATGCCGAGGGCATGGGATTGCTGGCGCAACTCTGCGAAAACATCACGCTGGACAATTTCAACGTCTGCCTGAAGGGCGAAGACGACCCGCGCTGCTTTACTACCCAGGCCGATGCCACGCACTTTTCGGGCTGCAAAGGCGTCATCTCTTCATGCGGCGGACTGTATGAGGGCATGATGGACGATGCCATCAACATTCACGGCACGTACCTGAAGGTAGTGCGCCGGGTAGATGACCACACACTGGTGGGACGCTACATGCACGGACAGTCGTGGGGATTCCGCTGGGGCGAACCGGGCGACTCGGTACAGTTTGTACGCGCTCATACCATGGAGATTGCCGGCACAGCTAACTGTATCGACTCCATCCGCCCCTACGACCAGCCAACGGTGGAGGGAGCACACGAGTTCATCATCACTTTCAAGGCTCCCTTAGACAAGGAAATCAGTGAAACCGGGGCCTATGGAATAGAAAACCTGACGTGGACGCCCGAAGTGCTCTTTGCTAAAAATACCATACGCAACAACCGCGCCCGCGGAGCTTTGTTCAGTACGCCGCGCCGCACCGTGGTGGAAGATAATCTGTTCGACCACACCTCGGGCACTGCCATCCTGCTCTGCGGCGACTGCAACGGGTGGTATGAGACGGGGGCCTGCCGCGACGTGCTCATCCGGCGCAACCGCTTTGTCAACGCACTGACCAGCTTGTACCAGTTTACCAATGCGGTCATCTCCATCTATCCGGAGATACCTGCACTGGACAAACAGCAACAGTACTTCCACGGAGGGCACGGCAAAGGTATCGTCATAGAGGATAATGAATTCGAGATGTTCGATGCCCCTGTGCTATATGCCAAATCTGTAGACGGGCTGTGGTTCCGCCGCAACATCATCCGCCAGAACACCGACTATCCACCTTTCCATTTCAACCGCGACCGGTTCTGCCTGGAACGGGTGACGAATGTACATATAGAAGAATAACACACGGCGGGAGACAAGTCCAGAGAGACACCGCCCGTGAAAAAGCATCCGACGGGAAGATGTACGAGAGAGCCTTCAAGGACTCATCACTATCTTCCCGTCTTTCTTTTCCAGGCGACAGGTATTCCCCTCTTCCAGCGACAGGACAGAAAGCAGACCGGTAGACTCATCCACCACCAAGAGAGCACAATGTTCGGCAGGAAGGCTTACACGCAGACACGAAGTGTCGGTCACTGCCAGAGAATGACAAAGCAGACTGTCGTTGAGATAGACCGTAAGGGTATCCCCCGATAAAGAGCGTCCGAAAAGAACCGTACAGACTCCGGCAGGCAGCCGCCGGGTTCCGCCCGCACGCTGCGTGCGCAAACTCAGGATGGTGAAGACTACCACCACGCCGATAACGGCAAAGGCCAGCAGCCCGTTGCCTATCATGAACTGGCGGTTGGTGTCGAGTCTATGCGGCATAAGCAGGTATCATTCTCCGAAAAGCCAACGGTTAAGCCAGCGGTTAATGTAAATATTGGCCACGGCAAAACCTGCTCCGATAGCAGCACCGGCCAACACGTCGGAAGGATAATGCACCCCTTCGTTCATGCGCGAGATGCCCACCGAGCAAGCCCATAAGGCAGAAGGAGCAATGACATACCACTTGGGATAACGGATGCTGAGCGATGTGGCCAGAGCAAAGGCCGTAGCGGTATGCCCTGATGGGAACGAAGGGCTGTGTTCAATGCTGTAAGGGTGTACCCGGTCGGGATATCGCTCATAAGGGCGGTCGCGCCCCACCAGATATTTCATACCGTAAGTGACAATGAACGTACCCGCCACACTGGTGCCTACATACAAGGCGTCTTTCAACAGGTCTTTGTCGTCTTTTATCCAAGCGGTAAGAGCCATGGCCACGGGAACACCTACAGCCAGATAAGGCTCGGATTTCGATATTACCTTATTATAATTACGGATAAACTTCCCGTCCCAGCCATTGATACGGTGCACGGTGTTGATGTCCCAGTTCTGCGCCGACAAAGGCAGTACAACAGGGAGCAGGAATGCCATAAGCAGAAAAAACCTCTTCATATAATTATGGATAAATACCGGCGGCAAAGATACGAATTAATATGGTTGGAAAAAGCACCGAATGCACATTGATGGTGGAATTATTTTCTTAATCGCTTGTTTGATAAAGGTTTTTCATATACTTTTGCAAGGAGTTAGCAGAATCAGCCTTGCAAATGACATTTTCTAACAATTTAAATAACTTTAATTCAATCATTTATGTGGTTAAGTAATTCATCTGTAGGAAGGAAAGTGGTGATGAGCGTTACCGGTATCGCCCTTATCCTGTTTCTGACGTTTCACATGGCGATGAACCTGGTTGCGCTCGTTTCCGCCAACGGGTACAACGCGGTTTGTGAGTTCCTGGGAGCAAACTGGTATGCGGTAGCCGCCACGCTGGCACTGGCCGTGTTGTTCATCATTCACATTATCTATGCCTTCTGGCTGACTATGCAGAACCGTAAGGCACGCGGAACCGAACACTATGCCGTAACGGACCGCCGCAAAGAGGTGGAATGGGCATCACAAAACATGCTGGTGCTGGGCCTGATTGTCATCCTGGGTCTGATTCTGCACTTGGTTAACTTCTGGTCGAACATGATGTTGCCCGAACTGATGCACGGCATGGGCATGCACGCCGACACACTGACACTGGCATACGCCGCTGACGGTATCTATCACATCGAGCGTACATTCTCCAACCCCGTGTTCGTCGTTCTCTATCTCATCTGGCTGGCTGCCCTGTGGTTCCACCTGACTCACGGTTTCTGGAGTTCTATGCAGACGCTGGGTTGGAACAACAAAGTTTGGATCAACCGTTGGAAATGCATCTCCAATATCTATGCTACCATCGTAGTCATCTGCTTCGCATTGGTAGTCGTTGTGTTCTATATCAAATCTCTCATCTAACACGTTGACGGGCCAATAACCTTTTCAACATCCACTTAAAAAACAAGAATATGACTAAGATAGATTCAAGAATACCGGAAGGACCGGTAGCAGAGAAATGGACTAACTACAAGGCTCATCAGAAACTGGTTAACCCTGCCAACAAGCGCCGTTTGGACATCATCGTGGTAGGTACGGGTCTGGCAGGTGCCAGCGCCGCTGCCTCACTCGGCGAAATGGGCTTCAAAGTATTCAACTTCTGCATTCAGGATTCTCCCCGCCGCGCTCACTCCATCGCAGCGCAGGGTGGTATCAATGCTGCCAAGAATTACCAAAACGACGGTGACTCCGTATACCGTCTGTTCTACGATACAGTAAAGGGTGGTGACTATCGTGCCCGCGAAGCCAACGTATATCGTCTGGCCGAAGTTTCCTGCAATATCATCGACCAGTGCGTGGCACAGGGTGTTCCTTTCGCCCGCGAATACGGTGGCACGCTGGCCAACCGTTCTTTCGGTGGCGCACAGGTATCCCGTACTTTCTACGCCAAAGGGCAAACCGGTCAGCAGCTGTTGCTGGGTGCCTACTCTGCCTTGAGCCGCCAAGTGGCAGCCGGCAGTGTGAAGCTCTTCACCCGCTATGAAATGCAGGATGTCGTTGTTATCGACGGCCGCGCCCGCGGTATCATTGCCAAGAATCTGGTGACGGGCAAACTGGAGCGTTTTGCCGCTCATGCCGTTGTCATCGCTACTGGTGGATACGGAAACACTTACTTCCTGTCTACCAACGCTATGGCCTGCAACTGTTCGGCTGCTATGGCTTGCTACCGCAAGGGTGCCCTCTTTGCCAACCCCGCTTACGTACAGATTCACCCGACATGTATCCCCGTACACGGCGACAAGCAGTCTAAGCTGACGCTGATGTCTGAATCGCTACGTAACGACGGCCGCATCTGGGTGCCGAAGAAACTGGAAGATGCCAAGAAGCTGCAGGAAGGCACGCTGCAAGGCAAGGACATCCCCGAAGAAGACCGCGACTACTACTTAGAGCGCCGCTACCCGGCCTTCGGTAATCTGGTGCCGCGCGACGTGGCCAGCCGTGCTGCCAAGGAGCGTTGCGACAAGGGCTACGGCGTGAACAACACCGGTCTGGCTGTATTCCTCGACTTCTCTGAAGCCATCCAACGCTTGGGTAAGGACGTAGTAGAGCAGCGCTACGGCAACTTGTTCGACATGTACGAGGAAATCACCGACGTATCGCCTTACGAAAACCCGATGATGATTTATCCGGCCATCCACTACACCATGGGCGGCATCTGGGTAGACTACGAACTGATGACCACCATCAAGGGCTTGTTTGCTATCGGCGAATGTAACTTCTCCGACCACGGTGCCAACCGTCTGGGTGCTTCCGCTCTGATGCAGGGTCTGGCTGACGGATACTTCGTATTGCCTTACACCATCCAAAACTATCTGGCAGACCAAATCACCGTTCCCCGCTTCTCGACCGACCTGCCTGAATTTGCCGAAGCAGAGAAGGCCGTACAAGCCAAGATTGACCACCTGATGGGCATCCACGGCAAGAAGTCTGTCGACTCCATCCACAAGGAACTGGGCCGCGTGATGTGGGAATATGTCGGCATGGGCCGTACAGCCGAAGGTTTGAAGGAAGGACTGAAACGCCTGAAAGAAATCCGCAAGGAATTCGAAACCGAACTGTTCATCCCCGGCGACAAAGAAGGCATGAACGTTGAGTTAGACAAGGCCATCCGCCTGAATGACTTCATCACGATGGGCGAACTGATCGCCTACGACGCACTGAACCGCAACGAAAGCTGCGGCGGCCACTTCCGCGAAGAATACCAGACGGAGGAAGGCGAAGCCAAGCGCGACGACGAGAACTACTTCTACGTGGCTTGCTGGGAATACCAGGGCAGCGACGACAAGGCTCCGGTGATGTACAAAGAGCCGCTCGTTTATGAAGCCATCAAGGTACAGACTCGTAACTATAAGAGCTAATCGGGAAGTTGAACCAATTAAAGACTACACACAAATGGATAAAAATATATCATTTACTTTAAAAGTATGGCGCCAGAAGGGTCCGAAGGCACAGGGCGCATTTGAAACATACGAGATGAAAGACATTCCGGGTGATACCTCGTTCCTGGAGATGATGGACATTCTGAACGAACAACTCATCAGCGAAGGCAAGGAACCCGTAGTGTTCGACCATGACTGCCGTGAAGGTATCTGCGGCATGTGCTCGCTCTACATCAACGGACATCCGCACGGTCCCGCACAAGGCGCAACGACTTGTCAGATTTACATGCGCCGCTTCAACGACGGCGATGTAATCACGGTTGAACCGTGGCGCTCGGCCGGATTCCCGGTGATTAAAGACCTGATGGTAGACCGCACGGCTTATGACAAAATCATGCAGGCAGGCGGATATATCAGCGTCAACACGGGTGCCCCGCAAGATGCGAACGCTATACTCATCCCGAAGACCATCGCTGACGAGGCCATGGATGCTGCCAGCTGCATCGGTTGCGGAGCCTGCGTAGCTGCCTGCAAGAACGGTTCGGCCATGTTGTTCGTATCTGCCAAGGTAAGCCAGCTCAACCTGCTGCCCCAAGGCAAGCCCGAAGCACTGCGCCGCGCCAAGGCTATGCTCGCCAAGATGGACGAATTAGGATTCGGCAACTGCACCAACACTCGTGCCTGCGAGGCTGAGTGCCCGAAGAACGTATCCATCAGCAACATCGCCCGCCTGAACCGCGACTTCATCCGCGCCAAGCTGAAAGATTAATCAAGACTCCTTTCTACATTTGATTAATATCAACAGGAACCCTCTCCGCACCGGGAAACCGACGGAGAGGGTTCTTTCTTTTCCAGACCTTTGTGACTCCGTAGCCGACAGACATTTATCTGAAATATTTACCCATCCGCAACAGAACCGACACAAGTTCAAGCATAATTAATCACAAAACACACACCTTATCTACCAGTTTATAAGAAATAACGGACACAATATTCTAAATAGATTTAAAAGCCGCATAAAGATACAGAACGAGCTTGCACAATACAAGAAAATCTCTTACATTTGCCACATATTTTTTTTCATAGCACTAAATTTAAGGTTAACAAAGGTGGGGCTCAGCGGAGCCCTTTTTTTATGTCCGCGTCCAAAACCAAACCAGTCCACCTTGCTTTGCCGGAAGGCCGGGATAGCCACACAGCCCACCGTTTGCTTCCTATATGGACGAAGCCTGCTCCGAAGCTATACGCACCGTGCTTCCAATATACAAGCAGTTTCCGAAGAAAGCATAAGAAAAAAGACCGCTAACGGCAAAGAGCCGAACACACACCGGTGCATTCGTCATCGCACTGCCCGCTGGTCATCTCAAAGAAAAGAATCGGGCTGTCTGTCAGAAGCAGAAGAGCCAATCCCCAGCAGCGGCTCAATCTGCCGGAAAATATCCAGCAACTCCGCCTGCGTCTCTGCCCGCAGCATGGCGATGCGCGTCTCGCGGAAGTTGGGAATGCCCTTGAACAGCGGACTGGCAGCCAGGTGACGGCGGACGTGCAGGATGCCTCGCCGCTCGTCCAGCAGACGCACGCTGTCGTCCACCTCACGGCGTAGCACATCCAACTTCCAGGCAGGAGTCAGGCCCTGAAGCTCCTCGCCCGTCTGCAAGTAATGCTTTATCTCCTTAAAAATCCACGGACGGCCGAAGCTGGCACGCCCCACCATGATAGCGTCCACGCCATAACGGTCGAAACACTCGCGGGCACGTTGCGGGGTGGTGATGTCGCCGTTGCCGATAATAGGGATGCGCATACGCGGATTGTTCTTTACCTCGCCGATAAGTGTCCAGTCGGCCTCGCCGGTGTACATCTGCGCGCGGGTACGGCCATGAATGGTAAGGGCTTGTATGCCGCAATCCTGCAACTGTTCGGCCAGAGTAACGATGATTTTGTTGTCGGCATCCCAGCCCAGCCGCGTCTTGACGGTGACAGGCAGACGCACGGCATCAACCACGGCGCGGGTAATCTCCAGCATCAGCGGCACATTGCGCAGCATGCCTGCCCCCGCCCCCTTGCCCGCCACGCGTTTGACGGGACAGCCGAAGTTGAGGTCGATGACATCGGGGTGCGCCTGCTCCACAATCTTCGCGGCTTCGACCATTGTTGCCACGTCGCGCCCGTAGATTTGGATGGCCACGGGGCGTTCGGCATCACCGATGTTCAGTTTCTGTTCGGTTTTGCTGACCGAGCGTATCAGGGCATCGGCCGACACGAACTCGGTGTACACCATGTCGGCACCAAACTCTTTACACATCAGGCGGAAAGCGGGATCGGTAACGTCTTCCATCGGGGCAAGCAGCACGGGGCGTTCGCCCAAGTCAATAGCGGCAATCTTCATTTATCTGTCTTTTTGGCGCAAAGGTACGGAAAAAAAGACTACCTTTGCCTGTTCTAATTCTGCAACTCTACATAAATATGAAACCAGATAGGAAAGAATTCGAAATCATGGCACCGGTAGGTTCGCGCGAATCACTGGCGGCAGCCATACAGGCTGGTGCCGACTCGATATATTTCGGCATTGAAAACCTGAACATGCGTGCCCGTTCGGCCAGCGTCTTCACCATCGACGACCTGAAAGACATCGCCCGCACGTGCAACGAGCATGGCATGAAAAGCTATCTCACTGTCAACACCATCATATACGACCAGGACATCGCACTGATGCGTACCATCATCGATGCTGCCCACGCAGCCGGCATCTCGGCCATCATCGCTGCCGACGTGGCAGTGATGACCTACGCCCGCAGCATCGGCCAGGAAGTGCATCTCAGCACCCAGCTTAACATCAGCAACGTAGAGGCGCTGCGCTTTTATGCACAGTTTGCCGATGTGGTGGTGCTGGCCCGCGAACTCAACCTGGAGCAGGTGGCAGAAATTCACAAAGCCATCGTCGACGAAAACATCTGCGGCCCGTCCGGACAACCCGTGCGCATTGAGATGTTCTGCCACGGTGCCCTGTGCATGGCGGTCAGCGGGAAGTGCTACCTCTCGCTGCACCAGATGAACCACTCCGCCAACCGCGGAGCCTGCATGCAGGTATGCCGCCGCTCATATATCGTGCGCGACAAGGAGACGGATGCCGAACTGGAGATAGACAACCAGTACATCATGTCGCCCAAAGACCTGAAGACCATCCATTTCCTCAACAAGATGATGGATGCCGGCGTGCGCGTATTCAAGATAGAAGGACGTGCCCGCGGACCAGAATATGTACGCACCGTAGTGGAGTGCTACCGGGAAGCTATCCAGGCATATATGGAGGGCACCTTCACGGACGAAAAGGTAGAAGACTGGAACCGCAGGCTGGCTACGGTATTCAATCGTGGCTTCTGGGACGGCTATTACCTGGGGCAACGCTTGGGCGAATGGACGCACCACTACGGCTCGGCAGCTACGGAGCGAAAAATCTACGTAGGAAAAGGCGTCAAATACTTCCCGAACATCGGCGTGGCAGAATTCCTGGTAGAAGCTGCCGAACTGAATGTGGGCGACAAGCTGCTCGTTACCGGGCCAACCACCGGAGCACTATTCCTCACTGCCGACGAGATGCGGGTCGACCTCAAACCTGTAAACACGGTGCACAAAGGAGAGCACTTCTCTATAAAATGTGACAGGATACGGCCCAGCGACAAGCTCTACAAACTGGTCTCTGTAGAAGAACTGAAGCGATTCAAAGGACTGCCTATTTATTAATCTCCAATTCTCAACTCCCATGAAGTACGTTCACGAACTCCGACTGAAAGTGCGCGACTATGAATGCGACCTGCAGGGCATTGTCAACAACGCCAACTACCAGCATTATCTGGAACATGCACGCCACGAATTCCTGCTCTCTGCCGGAGCCGGATTTGCCGGACTGCACGAACAGGGCATCGACCCCGTGGTGGCACGCATCTCGATGTCATTCAAAACCCCGCTGCACAGCGGAGACGAATTTGTCTGTAAGCTCGGTCTGCGCAAAGAAGGTATCAAATACGTATTCAACCAAGACATTTACCGGGCCACCGACGACAAGTTGGTATTGAAAGGTATCGTAGAAGCAGTCTGCTTAGTCAACGGCAAGCTGGATACCTGTCCTCAGCTCGACCGTTTGTTTGCCCCTTATCTGACAGCATAACTATTTAGCATAACCGCTCTCTTTGCAATGAACGACACCGATGAACGCATCTGCAGCATAGCCCTGACCCTATGTCCGGGCATAGGAGCAATAAACGCCAAACGGCTGGTAGATATGGCAGGCAGTGCGACAGCCGTATTCCGGCAATTCCACGAGCTACCCGACATCCGTCCCGAAGCCTTGCGCGCCCTGTCTGCTGCCCTGAAACAACCTGAAGTATTCAGACGTGCCCGACAGGAAGTGGACTTTGCCGAAAAGCACGGACTGGCCTGCCTCACCTTGCAGGACGAAGCTTATCCCTCCCGCCTACGCCAGTGCCCCGATGCTCCCCTGGTGCTCTTCTTCAAAGGAAATGCCAACCTGAACAGCCTGCACATGGTGAGCCTGGTGGGAACCCGCCGCTCTACAGCCTACGGACAGCAGTTCTGCCGGGATTTCCTGCACGAAGCAGCCCAGCTCTGTCCGGATTTACTGGTTGTGAGCGGACTGGCATACGGCATCGACATACATGCCCACCGGGCTGCCCTGGACGAAGGATTGCCGACGGTAGGCGTACTGGCACATGGGATGGACCGCATTTATCCGGCATCGCACCGCAACACAGCTGCACAAATGCTGGAGAACGGAGGACTGCTGACGGAATTCCTGTCGGGCACAACACCCGACCGCTACAACTTCATCAGCCGCAACCGAATCGTAGCAGGCATCAGCGAGGCAACCATTGTGGTGGAGTCGGCGCAGAAAGGGGGAGCACTGATTACTGCCGAACTCGCCAACGGATACAACCGAGAGTGTTTCGCCCTGCCCGGAAGGAACTCTGATGAAGCATCGGCCGGCTGCAACCGACTGATACGCGACAATAAGGCTGCCCTCATAGAAAGTGCCGAGGATTTCCTGAACGCCATGCGCTGGAAAAAACAGGATACTCCGCGCAAAGCTGAAGCCATCCAACGAAGCCTCTTCTACGAGCTGAGCGCCGAAGAACAACGTATCGTTGATGTCTTGGCAAAAGACGGCGAAATGCACATCAATGCCATAGCTGTGAAGACGGAATTCCCCATCAACCAATTGAGCGCTTTGCTTTTCGGACTGGAAATGAAGGGAATCACCAAGGTCAGAGCAGGCAATATGTATATCCTGCAAGGATGAAAACGGACAACTGACTACGGAAGACTGCACCTGACCGGGACAAACAATCACTTAACCACATGAAACTGAACTCTGAAACATGCCACTTCATCCGCCTTCATGCCCGCGATGACGTACACACGCTGGCGCTACAAACCCCGCAGCCGGGCGTAGATCTGGAGGCTGCCATCATTCAGATAGCCGGAAGGCAGGCCTTGGCCGGGAAAGTCCCCTCGTGGACAGCACACGAAGACCTCCTGTTTCCGACACGACTGCCATTGGAACAGTGTTCGTCTGAAGCTACGGCACGCTACAAGGCAGAAGTCGTACGAAACTGCGGAGGAGTACGGAAACGGATGGCCGACCTGACGGGCGGACTGGGTGTAGACTGTGCATTCCTGGCACCGCTCTTCGAACAGGTGGACTACGTGGAGCGGCAGGAAGGACTGTGTAACCTGGCACAGCACAACTTCACAGCTCTGGGACTGACCCACATCAACGTACACCAGGCGCAAGCTGAAGAATTTCTGTCACAGACACAAGGTATCGACTGGATTTATCTGGACCCTGCCCGACGAGACGGACATGGCGGAAAAACCGTAGCCATAGCCCATTGCGAACCCGATGCCACGCAACTGGAACCTCTGATGCTGGACAAAGCGCCACACGTCTTGCTCAAACTGTCGCCCATGCTGGACCTGGCGCAGGCCTTGCAAGAGCTGAAGCATGTAGCCAGTGCCCATGTCGTAGCAGTAGACAATGAATGCAAGGAGTTGCTGCTGGTGCTGGAGCGCGGCTGCAACACGGAAGCCGGCGATGTGCCCATCAGCTGCATTAACCTGTCGGGACGTAACGATGCGCCACAACCCAATGCCTTCCTGTTTACACGCAACGAGGAGCGCACCTCACCATGCCCCTTGGCCGAAAAACCGCAAACATACCTTTACGAGCCCCACGCAGCCCTGCTGAAAGCCGGGGCTTTCCGCAGAATAACACAGGTCTGCCGTATGCAAAAACTACACCCCAACAGTCACCTCTATACTTCGGACCACTTGGTTGAAGACTTTCCCGGACGTATCTTCTGCATCCAAGGCTGGAGCGGTTTCGGGAAAAAAGAACTGAAAACACTGTTGGGACCGGAGAAACGTGCCAACCTGAGCGTGCGCAACTTTCCGGCTACGGTAGCCGAACTGCGTAAACGCCTGCACCTGGCCGACGGAGGAGAGACCTACCTCTTTGCCACTACTTTGTCGGCGGGAGAAAAGGTACTAATCCGTACCGTCAAGGCCCGTTAAGAGGGCTTACCAGCCTGTCAGGACATTTGTTTTCCTTTCTGCAACACCAAGGTGTGCGAAAGATGTCTTACTTTTGGTTTTCATTAACTAAAAAGACAAGACATTTATGGGAAAAGAAACATCGAAGAGAATCCAGACCTCGATTCTCAACAACGCAGAGAAGAAAGTTTTGATCTGGCTGGCCAAACGGCAACCCAAGTGGATGACATCAGACACACTGACCTACATCGGCGTGTTCGGCTCCCTGCTGTTCGTCGTGGGAGGTGCCCTCTCCAACCTCAACCTCAACTGGTTGTGGCTGTCGTCCTTCGGTCTGTTCATCCACTGGTATGGCGACAGTCTGGACGGCACGCTGGCCCGAGTACGCAACACGCAACGTCCGGTCTACGGCTTCTTCATCGACCACACGCTGGACGCCATCACCACATTCTTCATTTTCCTGGGAGCCGGACTGTCGCCCGTATTGCGCATGGACATTGCCATGCTGGGGCTGTCGGGTTATCTGTGCCTCTCAATCTACACCTATATCTGCACCATCCTGAAGGATGAGTTCCGCCTGACATACGGATGCTTTGGCCCTACGGAATTCCGCCTGCTGCTTATCCTCATCAACACAATCTACATCTACGCACCGTGGTCCGTCAACCGTTTCAGCGTATTGGGCTGCGACATGGGCGTATTCGACTTGGTGGGCCTTGCCGTGGCAGCCATCCTGTTCCTCATCTTCCTTACACAGTTCCTCAAAGACCGGAGTACACTGGGCAAGCAGGACCCTCTGAAGAAACCGGCCGATGCCAGCGGAAAAGCGCAGGCATAACCCCGGTTACCCTACCCTCTCCAAATGTGGGCAGCAAACCCATCCCCCTCTACGCACAGCGCTCTGAAGCAGGTTTCGCAGCGCTTGGAAGTCGGCTTCCAGGCTCTTGGGAACCTGCTTCAGAGCGCTTAGTAACAAACGTCTGTAAGTCAGCAACATATTTATGACCCGACTTTAGCGGTCTTTTCTGTGTATCCGCTGTTCGCAGCGTAAATCCCTTGTCAGAACGAGAGCTTCATGGTAGCCCTCACGCCGTGGGCCTGTATGCCGGGATGGTCACGGTAATTGAGTCGCCACACATAGTCCAGGCGCAGGAAGTTGAAGATGTTCTCAATGCCTACACTGGCCTCCATATAGGGCTCGCGCCCCATCCGGTAAGTAGTGGAAGGGAAGGCATACAACCCCTCGGCTCCCTGCTTGGCAGGGTCGTTCTTGTCCGTCAGGTGTCCCCACAGGCCGCGGAAACAGAACACCTCACGCCAGCGCAGCTTCTTGATGAGAGGAATACGGTTCAACAGGATGCCGTTCATATAATAAGTGACATCCCACGACAGGTATTCGTCGTTGATAAACTCCAGCGCATTCATGTTGGTATAACTCTCGGGCTGGATGGTGTAGGTGATGTTGGCATTGGGCAGCAACAGCAGCGGATAAGGCACCTTGGTCCACACCTTGCCTCCCTTGACAATGACATCCAGGTAGCCGAAGGCCGAGAACCAGAAGCGCTTCTGCATGCCCACCTCCGTGCGCTGCAGGTCGAAGGATGAACCCAGCAGTCCCTTGCGTGCCATGGTATGGCTCAGGTTGAAGATAAAAGCATCGTAGGTGATGGGAATACGCTGCGTGCGCGTCTGATAAAACTTCTCGCCCCTGCCGTAGCGGAAGCGCAGTTCCAGTTCGGTCATGTCATAATGAGGCATGGCGGTCTGCGCGCCATCTGCCCCGATGCGCAGGAAGGGAGCATAAGGCGTGGCATATTCGCGCAGGTTGCGCACGACAGCTCCGTAGGAGATGCCGTTGTAATGTTCGCGCGTGTAAGTCAGCTCCACCCGTCGCAAGTAAGTGGCACGCGTATCTTTCTGCCGCTTGATGGCAAGCATCACATTGTCTTTGCTGGTGTACATGTAGTTCTGTCCCAGTTTGTTGATGTCGTACATATATTCGAAGGTCAGCGCATGGCGCGGAAACTCCAACCGGAAATCCTTGCGGGGAGCAAACGAATATTCCACTAAAGCGTCATACTTCATCTTACGGTCCTTCGTGCCATAGGCAGCATATCCCTCGAAGAACCAGTGCTTATTCAGCACAGGCGTAGTTCCTCCTCCCAGTCGGAAGCGCGCCCCCTCAATGGCATTACCGTTGATTGTGCTGTTCATGGGCCCCAGGTCGAACTTGTTTTTCTCAGGATTCTTGTTGGTAGGAATGTAGCCCGATACCAGGGTAGTGATGACCTTCTCGGTAAAATAAAAAAGAGGTACAGACCGCAGGCGCTTCATCAGCTTGTCCACACCGTTGGGATTCTTCTTGCGTGCCTCTTCGGGCCTGCTTTCTGCCCAGAACGTGTCCGGCCGGCGATAGGCTCCCTCCTGCTCCACCACGGGAGCGGGCTGGTCGAAGAGGGCGGCCTTTTCGGTTGGAGGCGGGGCAAACGAGTGGTCGCTGTAGACGTTGAGCCTTTGGGCATACATGCCCTTCGACTTCTCTGTCAGCTTGAAGTTGACGCGGATGTCGTCTTTCAGAATCAGACGCGTACTGTCGGCCGTGCGACGGAAGGTCTGGTCGATGGTCATGGAGGAAACGAAGTTGAGGTTGATGTCCTTGGCCACGTTCAGCACGGCGCGTTTGACGAAGTAGGTAGAATCGAGCGCCACATACAGATGCCCCGTGAAGCCGAACGACTCGGAGTTGAACGGCACGAAGCCCAAATCCATGCAAGGACCGCCTGCCACCTGCACCGTGTCCAGAAGGTAATATTTATAGAAAGCCGGTCCCAACGTAGAGAGAGGACTGACAAACCGCTGCAGGAACAGGGGGATGTTGTTCTGGAAGATGTCCACCTCACGGAAGGCCTCGTTCAGGAATTGCTGGATGCCTTCGCGCGAAAACACTTCGTCTACACCATCGGACTTGGCTGCCACCAGCAGACTTTTCTCGCTGCGGGGACTGCGGCGGTAGAACACACGTTCCATACGCTCGCGCTCGCTCAGAGGCAAGATGGTAGTGCCCGTCTCTAACGTGTCGGCAAACTCGCGCACGAAGTCGAACCGCCCCGCCTTCTGCCCTTCTTTGCGCGACTTGGGTTGGTAGTCGTTCAAGGCAAAGACCATGCGTTGGTAACGGTCGTAACTGAAATAGTCGTGACTGCGGGGATCGTGGGCGTCGCGGCGAGCAATGACTTTGCGCACAAATTCAACGGCGGGATTTCCACGGCGGCGGTAATGCTCGCGACCGGTCTTCACCACCACCTCGTCCAACGCCATAGACGAGGGGGCCAGACGGATGTCCAGTTCATTGGTGGTCCCGGGACGAATCGTGATGAGCTTGGACTCATAGCCTACATAAGTCACTTCGAGTTCACGGTTCTGCCCGGAACTGACGAAGGAGAAAGCCCCGTCGAGGTCAGTCTGCACGCCTGTCGAGGTGCCCTTCCATACCAATGAGGCGAAAGGCAGAGTCTCGCCGGTAATAGAGTCGGTCACTGTGCCCCGCACGACGGTACGCTGTGCCCTGACCGCTCCTGCCAGGAGCAGGAACAGAAGGCAAAGAAACAAGATTTTACAGTCTGAGGTTTTGTCTTTATACTTCATATATTTATAGGTCTTCGGTCAAAAATTTCTCTTGCCAGCGGGCAAAGTAATCCGGCCTGTCCGTCAGCAGGAGCCCCTGAGGGTCAATGAACAGCTGCGTGGTAGAGGCGGTAGCACACAGCACACCGTCGCGCACGCGGTATATCTCGTAATTAAAGTCCAGGCGGGCACCGGGTTTATAGACATAGCGCGTATGTATCTCGGCCACGTCGTCGATACCTAAGGGTGCCAGATAGCGAAGATGCAGGTCGTAGACGGGAGCATAGATACCCGACCGGCTGATGTCGGCATAGCCGATACCGGGATAGTGCCGCCCGAAAGACTCCCGTCCGTCTTCCAAATAGCTGACGTAAGAGCCGTGCCATACACAACGCATGGCATCCGTCTCGCCGAACTTCACACGCACGCGGCAGATGTCTTCCAACACAGGCATCATAAGGCAACAGAGACAAAAGCCCCGTCGGTAGTCCGCCGGGCGCCGGGTTCATACTCTATATCGGCCTCCTGCGCCTGCATCCACAGACCGGAAAGCAAGAGGGCCATACGCAATGCTATCGGTTTCTTCATAATGAGTAAGGATTAATGAGTAAAGGACCAATGACAGCTGACGGGCAAGGCATGCCTTGCCCGGATTCATACATGCTGTCACACCTGTCAGGTGTACAATCCTCCGTTGATGGAGATGACTTCGCCCGTGATATAGGCCGCTGCCGGCGACACCAGGAAGGTCACCAGGGCTGCTACCTCTTCGGGCTTTCCAAAACGTCCCAACGGGATGGTTTTCTTCAGAGCCTCTTCGTCCAATCCTTCTACCATGTCGGTCTGAATGAAACCGGGAGCAATGGCATTGACGGTGACGCGCTTACGGGCCACTTCCAAAGCCAGCGATTTGGTGGCAGCAATCAGCCCACCTTTGGCTGCGGCATAGTTGGCCTGTCCTGCCATACCTTTCAATCCCGTCACACTGGCCATATTGATGATGCGCCCGTTCTTATGGAAGAGCATACCCTGCAGCACAGCCTGCGTCACGTTATAGAATCCGCCCAGCGTAGTGTCGAGCACCCGACTCCAGTCATCATCAGGCATCAGGGCCAGGATGTTGTCGCGGCGAATGCCCGCATTATTCACCAACACTTCAATGTATTCATCCGGGTGTTCTTTTTCCCAAGCTTCCAAAGCCTTGACCACTTGCTGTCGGTCGGCCACGTCAAACATCAGCACTTCGCCATCGCCACCTGACTCACGCACCAAATCCAGCGTTGTCTTGGCCTCGGCGGCATTGTGCACATAATTCACCAGCACATGGTATCCCAAACGTGCCAGCCCGATGCAGACAGCCCGGCCTATGCCACGGCTGCCCCCGGTCACTAACGCATACTTCATAACGGTTCTTTCCTCCTTTATTTTCTGGTTATTTATTTCTGATTATATGTTGCCACACCCAGTCCTTGCCCAACAAGGCAGCACAGGTGAAAAGACTTGTCATCGTCACGCCATGCACGCCGTGCAGCAACAGGCTCTGTCCGGTCAACAGCAGGTTGGGCACAGGCATGCGCGGTGTAAGGAACGTCAGCAACGGGTCGCGGTAATCCTTGCGCATACCATAAGCCGAACCTTCGGGTGTACTGGTATAATCTCGCCACGTGAGCGGTGTACTGACGTAACATTCTTCTACCATCCGACCCAAACCGGGCAAACTCTGCTCGGCCAGCGCAATGCACTCGTCGGCCAGTCTTCCTTTCAAGGCCAGGTAATCCTCTCCCCGATGCCCGACAACCGTATCTGCCCACGGACGGCACTGCTCCCACGACATCGGGGTAAGCAGGTCTACCTGACGGGCATATCTGTCAGCAGGGTCTTCCGGCAGGCGGCAGCTTACCAACACACCTCCTACCCTGCCCTCCGACAAGGGAAGCGACCAGACATCGGGACAGTTGTAGACATAGTGGTTACAATTGAAGTATTCCAATGCCTGCGGCCTGAGCCGGAGAGACACGGTACAGATGCCCGATGTGTTTTCCAAACCTGCCATACGCCGACGCCAGACCTTCTTCACCACGCGGCTTTCTTTCAGCCATCCACACGTAATACTGGGATGAACACTGCTGATAAACGTACGTGCCTCGCAGTTCTCTCCGTCGCTACAGCGCACAGCCACAATGCGACCGTCTTTCTCTATCAATTCACAGACTTCGGCCCGGCAACGCACATTCCCTCCATAGGAACGGATATTTTCGCACAAGGCGCCGACTATCAGCGAACCGTCTCCCCGCAGGCGCCAACTGCTCTCCGTATACCCGGCGTTGCAGTGGACAAAAGAGAACAGAGGAAGCGACTCACGCCTCAGTTCCATGCGGAGCGCATTCCCGCCCAACACCTGCCGCAACAAGGGGTCGCAGAAATTATCTTCGATATAAGACCACGCCCCGGTATCGGAATACGCAGCAGCCAACACATCCTCCGGTCCTTTGCCGGGATTCAACCCGTCGTATTGCCGGAGGGTAGCTTCTTCCATCAAGGCAGCATAACGCTGCAAGGCATCACGCTCACCGGGGAAGACCTCGGCTAAGGCATCGGCAAAAGCTCGGCTACCTCCCTGCACAAAAGCAAAGTCACGGCCCTGCAGGCGGATGCGGTCGAAAGCTGTGTCCAATCGGTGCCAAGGCAGACGGAGCAGCCCCAGATAACTGAATGCAGCGTGAAGCGATTGTCCTTCGTCCAGGCCACCTACGTAATGAAAACCCGTATCATACGAAAGACCATGCCGCCAGTAGCTTTGAAGGCAACCTCCTGGCTGTGCCTCCCGTTCCAATACCAGCACGTCTAATCCCGCACGCGACAGGATGCTCCCGCACACCAAACCGCCCAGTCCGGCTCCTATGATGATGACATCGTGTTTCATAACATTTCAACTTTATGTCTCAAGCACACACGGAAGCAGGACAGAGGCATCAGATGCCGAAGGGCTGTCGATGGGAGAGGAACCACACAGCAGCGAAATTGCCGGACGTTCTTCAGGCAAAGTGCAGTCATAAGCTCATTTCTCCTTTAAATTCAAGGAATGTAAGTTCGCCTGCACGGATGGTAGCCGACACAGAACGAACCGGACCTTCCGGACGAAGGCTGACAGCAACCTCTACTTCCGGACAGACCAGAGGGGAAGCCATAGACGGAAAACGTGCCAGCGACACCGCCTGCAGACGGAGACGCTGTCCCGACAAAATCTCCGAACATTGGCGAACCAGTTCGATGTGGCACACACCGGGACATACCGGACGCCCAGGAAAATGTCCCTGGTAAACGGTGCACTGCGGCAACAACTCTACGCGGAACACCCCCGAATCGCCCTCCACACGAGAACTTACCAGACGATAATAACGGTTTTCTAAAGATAACACTGACATAAGTAAGTTGTCAAAGCTTGTAAGTAACTGTTGAAAATCTGTCCATACCAGGCACGGGATTCCTGCGGAAAGAGCAACGAATCTCTACCACTTACCCGGCATCAAGGTCAGTCATTGCTGCGCACCGCAACCTTCAGACGGGTTGAAGCCAGCACGGTCTGCCCACTGCGGGTTTCGCCCTCCATCAGCCACACGCCATCTGCCTCGGCCGTCAGCCGGACAACCGTATGCAACACACTGCCAGCTGCAGGACGGGCGTAGCAGCGGAACTTCTTTACCTCGCCAATGAAGCCCAAAGGCGGATGCAAAGCTCCATCCTGCAAAGCCCGCCAACCAGCCAGAGCCGAAGCCGACTGTGCGATGTGCTCCAGCAGCCCCGTCTCGGCCAGACAACCTTCATCGTCTATGAAAAAGCCGTCCGCAGCCACCGTGTAGCACGTCTCCCCCTCCTCCGCAGAAGCACGGAGCAAGCGGTCGACCAACAGCACCGGGGCACGCTGCGGGATAAGGCGTTCTATCTCCGGCATTCCCTCCGGCTCCAACTCAGGCTTGTGACAGATGGGACTGGATATAGTCATACAAATTCTCAAAGGTACGGATGGTACGCAGTTCGCTCACCGGAATCTTGATTTTATACGTCTGCTGAATCAGAGCAACCAAATCGACCAAGCTCAGGCTGTCAAGTTGGAGCGTATCGCGGACGTTGGCATCCGGAGTAAAACCGGCGGGATCCACTTCAAATTCTTCAGCCAGCAGGCTGTTTACATTCTCTACAATTTCTTCACGTGTCATATCAGTAATAATGGTTAATGGTTAATGATTAATAGTCAATGGCTCATTCCGTTCTCGACAGACAGAGTATCTGTTGGACGGGGAGGAGCCTATAAGTTGAAATCCTGCACGATGAGCGTCGAGTTAGTTCCTCCAAATCCGAAAGAATTGGACAGGAAACGGTCGAAATGCGCCGTACGTGTCTCGGGCACAATGTTCAGGCAAGAAGTATCATCGTCGGGGTTCTCGAAATTGATGTTACCGGCAATGAAGTCGTTCTTCATCATCAGCACGGAGTAAATGAGCTCCGAAGCACCAGCCATCCACATCTCATGTCCCGTCTGGCTCTTGGTAGAGGTCACCGGCACACGGTAGTCGCCAAAAATGCGGGCGATGGCTTGCGCCTCCCGTGCGTCACCTATGCGGGTAGAAGTAGCATGGGCATTGACATAGCCTATATCAGCCGGTGTCAGTCCGGAGTGACGGAGACACAGCTCCAGAGAACGGGCCGGTCCTTCTACATTGGGCGTAGAAATGTGGTCGCCATTGCCGGAGAATCCCCAACCGACAATCTCTGCCACGATGGGAGCCCCGCGCTTTTGCGCATGTTCCAGGCTTTCCAGCACCAGTGTAGCGGCACCGCCACCGGGCACCAGTCCGTCACGGTCGCGGTCGAAAGGCCGGCTTGCCCGACCGGGTTCGTCCTCGCGCACGGAGAACGACTGGATGCCGTCGAAGGCTGCCACACTATACATATTGTTTTCCTGCGCACCGCCGCAGACCACACAATCCTGCAGACCGTCGCGGATAAGCAGCCACGACAAGCCTACCGCGTGGGAACCAGAAGCACAGGCCCCCGAAGCAGTCAGATTGATGCCCCGCAGGCCGAACAAGCAAGCCAGGTTCATCGTCACCGTAGAATTCATAGACTGGAAGATGCTGCCACTGCCGCAGGCCGACGTGTCATGAAATTCGCGGAATTTGTCCAGGCTGTGCATCGTGGCCTCGGCCACCGAATCGTTGCCGTAGATAATGCCCACCTCGTGCGCGGCGATATAATCTGCATCCAAGCCGGCATCGGCCAAGGCAGCACGTGTGGCCATGTAGGCATACTGCGCTTCCTCAGGTATGAACTGCCGCAGGTTGCGCGACACGAAAGGTTTCAAATCGGGCTTCGGCACACACGTACACAAGGCAGAACGGAAACCGGCATCCTTACGTTCCTGACTGAATATGACACCGCTACGTCCTTCAAACAGCGACTGACGCACTTCATCCAGCGTGGTACCCAGGCATGACCAGATGCCCAGGCCTGTTATTACTACTCTTCTTTCCATACTTCTTTTATATGATTGACATGGCAGCACTCCTTTCCGCACCGCCATTACTTATCTCACAATGCTTTCTTATAACAGCGTCTCCGCTTCACAATCTCGGGATGCAGGGGCGCCCACTGGCCCAACTCCTTCACGTTGTCCTCCAATTGGGGGCCCGTCTCAGCATATTTAAATCCGAGCTTATTATATATAGGTATAAGGTCGGAGAAGAACAAGGCGTTGACACCCATGCCCTGATAGTCCGGGCGGACAGCCACCAAGTAGAGGTCGGCCGTATCGGCCCGTTTCCATTTCAGGGCACGCAGCAAATGGAACCACCCCAGAGGCATCATCCGTCCCCCGCTCTTGCGCAAGGCTTCGGACAAGCTGGGCAAGGTGATGGCTACGCCCACCAGTTCGCCCTCACCGTTCTCCACGATGGGCACCATGCGGCGGTCTATCAAAGGCAGGTAACGGCTGAGGAATTCATCTATCTGTTTGTCACCCAACTCGGTGTAGCCATACAGCGGCGCATAGGCTTCGTTGAGCAGGCGGAACACCTTTCGGCCATAGTCACGCTTCTCCAGGTCTTCATCCGTCAGCTTGCGCACGGTGAGGCCGAACATTTCTTTGGCCAGTGCGGTGGTGCGGACATAACGCTCGGGCACCTCCTGCGGTACCACTATGCGTGCCTGCACCCAATCCACTTCCTTCACAAAGCCTAAGGCCTCCAGGTGACGCGGGTAATAAGATGGATTATAGATGGTGATAGACGAGCCCATGCGGTCGAAGTCCTCTACCAGCATCCCCTCCTTGTCGAAATCGAAGATGCCCATAGGGCCCACAATGGTATCCATGCCCTGTGCCTTTCCCCAACTGCCGGCAGCATCTATCAGGGCGGCCGATACCGCAGGGTCGTCTGTAAATTCAATAAAACCGAAGCGGACATTCTTCACCTTCCACTTCTCGTTGGCATGGCGGTTGATAATGCCAGCAATACGCCCCACGGGTTGTCCGGATTCGTCGTAGGCCACAAAAGCCCGGATATCCGAGAACTCCAGCGCAGCATTTTTCCGCACATCAAACGTATTGCGGATGTCTTGCTCCAAGTCGGGCACGTAATAAGGATTACCCGCATACAACCGACGGGGCAGACGCACGAAATCGTCCATTTCATGCCGCGTATGTACTTCTTTTATACTAATTTTGCCCATAACGAAACGCAAAAGTAGAGAAAAGTTTTCTACATGCAAGAAACTGCATACAACAAGAACATTTTTTAAGAAGTGGAGGACAAATCCATGTCCCCCTTCCCCCGACTGTCCCCCACCAATGGTGTTCCGACACAAGTTTGATGACGACCAAAATCCAACGAAGCAACAACCTAATATACTAATATACAGAAAATACGAGCAAAATAGCCGGAACACAACAGACAAGCGGAAGAGAAAAGCAGGCAGGTGGCGCAACAGACTTGTAACAGATTTGTCAAATGTTCTTCAATATTGTGCAAATGCTATGTAACGGCAGAGTTCTACTTTTGCGGCGAAAAATTAAAACATCATATCCATCATGAAACAAATCGCACGAGCAATCTTATCCATGCTCCTCTTACTGATGGCCGGACTACCCGTCTTGGCCGATGAATTTGTGAACGACACCAAACAAGGCACCATTCGCGGTCGTATCATAGACAACTCGCAACAGACACTGCCTGGTGCCATCATCTACATCGAATCACTCCACACGGGAGTGGTAAGCGACATCAACGGTTTCTACACCCTTGCCAACCTGACACCAGGCACTTACAAAATAAAGGTGTCCTACGTGGGCTATTCGCCTGTAGAAATGACCATCACTATCCCCGAAGGAAAGACCGTAGAACGTAATGTGACGCTAAACGAAGGCATCGAACTGCAAGAAATAGTCGTGGGCGGCGCCTTCACCGGACAACGCCGAGCCATCAATGCGCAGAAGAACAGCATGGGCATCACCAACATTGTTTCGGCCGACCAAGTGGGTAAATTCCCCGACTCCAACATAGGCGACGCGCTGAAGCGTATCAGTGGCATCAACGTACAGTATGACCAAGGAGAGGCTCGCTTCGGACAGGTGCGAGGTACGAGTGCCGACCTCAGCTCCGTTACCATAAACGGCAACCGCATCCCCTCGGCTGAAGGCGACACGCGTAACGTACAGCTCGACCTTATCCCTGCCGACATGGTACAGACCATTGAAGTCAATAAGGTGGTGACGGCCGACATGGATGGCGACGCCATCGGAGGCAGCATCAACCTCGTCACCAAGAATACACCCTATAAGCGCATTTTCAACGCCACTGCCGGTAGCGGATACAACGCTGTGAGCAAGAAGGCACAACTCAATCTGGGACTGACCTATGGCGACCGCTTCTTCAACGACAAACTGGGCCTGATGATTTCCGGTTCGTACCAATACGCACCGGGCGGATCGGACAACACAGAGTTCGAATACGATGTGGACGACGACGGCAACGTGGTACTGAAGGAAGCACAAGTACGCCAATACTACGTGACGCGCGAACGCCAGAGCTACTCACTGGCCTTGGACTATGAATTCAACCCCAACCACAAAATCTCCTTCAAAGGCATCTATAACCGCCGCAACGACTGGGAGAACCGCTACCGTGCCGTCTACAAAGACCTGGACGAGAGTGACCCCTCGGAACAATCCATCGAACTGCAGACCAAGGGTGGCCTGCACGACACCAAGAATGCCCGACTGGAACGCCAGCAGACCATGGACTTCACCTTGGACGGCGAACACCACCTCGGACGGCTCACTATGGACTGGGCTGGTTCATTTAGCCGCGCCAGCGAAGACCGTCCCAACGAACGGTATTTCGGTCTGAAGATGGACAACAACACGGGCACTAACCTGCTCAGCACCTTCCAGGGTGTGGGTGGACGGCAACCCTATTCGACCTTTGCCATCCCCACACTGGACAACGAAGACTGGGAACTGGACGAACTGACCAACAGCGACCAGAGCATCTACGAGAAGGAATGGAAGTTCCGCCTCAATTTTGAACTTCCGCTGGCTAAAGGCCTGTTCGGCAACACGCTGCGCTTCGGCGGTAAGTATAACAGCAAGACCAAGGACCGCGAGACAGAGTGGTATAAATACGATGGTGTATTTGACGACAACGATGCCTGGAGACAGAACGGTGCGGCACAGATACGCAGCGGCTTTATGGCAGGCGACAACTATCCCGAAGGTACCATGTTTGTCAGCAAGGAATACCTGGGCCGCATCGACTTCACGCAGATGACCGGCGAACCCGACTACGAGGAGATGAGCGGCAACTATCACGCCAACGAGCAAATCACCAGTGCCTACCTGCGCTTTGACCAGAAGCTGGGCCGCAAGCTCGACCTGATGCTGGGCCTGCGCATGGAACACACCTCGCTGCGCTATCGAGGCCTGAACTGGGAGGTAGATGCCGACGAAAACGAGGCTCTCGTGCCCACCGGCACCCACAAGAACAAGTACACCACGTGGCTGCCCAGCGTGCTGCTAAAATATAACGTGAGCGACGACTTCAAACTGCGCACTTCCTTCACCAAGACCTTGGCACGCCCCAAATACTCGGCACTTATCCCCAGCGTGAACTACAACAGCGCCGACGAAGAGGCAACCATCGGCAATCCCGACCTGAAGCCTACTACGTCCTACAACTTTGACTTCAGTGCCGAATACTACTTCCAATCCATCGGACTGATCAGCGCAGGCTTCTTCTACAAAAACGTGCGCGACGTCATCGTGGACGAAGCTTGGCAAGGCATGTCCAGCGAACTGCCCATTGCCGGCGAATATGACTACGACATCTCCAAACCCATCAACGCCTACGACGCCAACCTATACGGCGTAGAGGTGGCCTACCAGCGCGACTTCGGCTTCATCGCCCCCGCCCTGAAATGCGTGGGATTCTACGGGAACTACACCTACACGGCCAACAACACGAAAAACTACAAGTTTGAACACCGCGTAGTACAGCCCGGCGAAGACATCGACATGATAGGCTCCCCCGAACACACGGCCAACGCCTCGCTCTTCTTCGAGAAGTGGGGACTGAACCTGCGTCTCAGCTACAACTTCGCCTCCAGCTTTGTAGACGAAATGGGTGAAGTGGCCCAACTGGACCGCTACTACGACAAGGTGAACTACCTCGACCTGAACGCCAGCTACACCTTCGGCAAGCGCTTCAAGACCACCATCTATGCCGATGTGACCAACCTGCTGAACCAGCCCCTGCGCTACTACCAGGGCACCACGGAGCGCACCATGCAGGCCGAGTACTACGGAGCACGCTTCAACGCAGGCGTCAAGGTAGCGTTCTAAACCCGGTCCTTCGACTTCAAAAATAAAAGGTACCCGCATCCAATGTGGGTACCGCCACTACGGTAGGAAGAGCGAATCCTGGAAGCTTCCAGATTCGCTACCTACCTTGCAGGTCAATAAACGAAATATAAACCTAAAAAAGACAAGAACAATGAAACTGAAAAAAACATTCCTGCTCCTCGCCCTGACGATATTTAGCACATGGGCTGCGGCACAAGAGAAAATTGATTACAGTGTCTACGAGGACAAGTTCAATATGTATGTAGCCAACGACCTGGGACGCAACGGCTACTACGACCAGAAACCCATTGCCGAGCTGATGGGAATCATGGCCGAAGAGGTAGGACCCGAATTTGTTATCGCCGCCGGCGACATACACCACTTTGAGGGTGTCCGCTCCGTGCAGGACCCGCTCTGGATGACCAACTACGAACTCATCTACGCCCATCCCGAACTGATGATCGACTGGTATCCCATCTTGGGCAACCATGAATACCGCGGCAATACGCAGGCCGTCATCGACTACAGCCGCATCAGCCGTCGTTGGGAGATGCCCGCCCGCTACTATACCAAGCATTTCAGCGAAGAAGGAACGACGGTGCGCATCATTTGGATAGACACCACACCGCTTATCGACAAATACCGGGAGGAAAACGACAAATATGCCGATGCCTGCCTCCAGGACATCGACACTCAGCTGCAATGGCTCGACGCAACCCTGGCTGCAGCGCAGGAAGACTGGGTCATTGTGGTCGGACACCATCCCATCTACGCCGATACGGACAAAGACGAGATTGAGCGACTCAATTTGCAGCAACGTGTAGACACCATCCTGCGCCGTCACCGGGTGGATATGTACATCAACGGACACATCCACAACTTCCAGCACATCCGCATGCCGGGCAGCGACATCGACTACATCACGAACTCGTCCGGTTCGCTCAGCCGCAAGGTGCAACCTGTCGAAGGAACCGTGTTCTGTAGCAGCGAACCTGGCTTCTCCATCCTTTCTGCCGCACCCAAGACATTGGAATTGCGCATGATAGACAAGCACGGGAAGGTATTGCATACAATCACACGCACAAAATAGACAGACAAAACTTGCGGGAAATCCCGTCTGATTATTGCTTCTTTTTCAAGGGGGAGGTTGTGCCAGGACAGAAGATGGAATACAGATTGGGCACTTCCTCCCTTCCGGGGCTCAAGGCCCGGCACGGGAAGCACAGAACCAGCCCCCTCGCAGGCAGATGACATGGAGCTTTCGCCAAACGAAACAAAACCTGCTATCTTTCAGCAAATTACCCCATGTCTACTTCCAAGGTATAAAAAGCCGGCTTCCAAGGTATCAGCAACAAACTTCTGATACCTTGGAAGCCGGCACCGTATAAATAAGAAGTTATTTCTACCAACGTAAGTGTCTGCACAAGAAGACTTGCCCAACATGACCCAAACGAGGGAAAAACATGAAAAAATGCCAAAAAAAGCCCCGCTATTCTTCCACATCCTAACGATTTACTGTATCTTTGCCGCCAAATAGACATCATAAACAACATGGCTGTAACAATTAAGAAAGTTTCCAACCGGCGCGAACTGAAACGGTTCATCCGCTTCAATTATGAATTATACAAGCACAACCCCTATTCCGTGCCCGACCTCTATGATGATATGCTCAACACCTTCAACAAGAAGAAGAATGCTGCTTTCGAATTCTGCGAGGCCGACTACTTTCTGGCCTACAAGGGTGGCAAGCTGGTGGGACGCGTGGCAGCCATCATCAATCATCGTGCCAACCAGACCTGGAACAAAAAAGAAGTGCGCTTCGGCTGGATAGACTTCACAGACGATACAGAGGTGTCTGAGGCGCTTATCCGCACCGTTGAACAATGGGGCAAGGAACGGGGCATGACCCATATACAGGGTCCGCTCGGCTTCACCGACATGGACGGCGAAGGCTTGCTGGTAGAAGGGTTCGAACAGTTGGGCACCATGTCCACCATCTACAATTACCCCTACTATCTCCCGCACATCGAACGCTTGGGATTCAGCAAAGACGCCGACTGGGTGGAGTATAAGATATACATTCCCGATGCTATCCCCGACAAGCACAAACGTATCTCCGAACTAATCCAGCGCAAGTATAACCTGAAGATAAAGAAATACAAGTCGGGCAAGAAACTGGCTCAGGAATACGGACAGTCTATCTTCGAATTGGTGAACGAAGCCTATAAGCCCCTCTACGGCTACTCTGCCCTGACCCAAGGACAGATAGACCAATACGTCAAGATGTACCTCCCCATCCTCGACCTGCGCATGGTGACCCTCGTCACCGATGCCGACGACAAGCTGGTGGCAGTGGGCATCTCCATGCCCTCGCTGTCGCGCGCCCTGCAGAAATCACACGGACGACTGCTTCCCTTCGGCTGGTACCACCTGATTAAGGCGTTGTTCTTTAAGAAACGCTCGCACATCCTCGACCTGCTGTTAGTGGCCGTCAAGCCGGAATACCAGAACAAGGGAGTCAACGCCCTGCTGTTCTCCGACCTCATCCCCGTCTACCAGCAATTAGGCTTCGAATACGCCGAGAGCAATCCCGAACTGGAACTGAACGGCAAGGTACAGGCGCAGTGGGAGTATTTCAAGACGGAACAGCACAAGCGCCGACGGGCGTTTATAAAAGAGATAAAGTAACATCCCTCTACTACATCCTAAGCCAAAGGCTGATATGGCTATCGGCAGCACAATCTGCCCCAGTGCCATATCAGCCTTTACTTGTGCCGGGAAGCGAGGTTCCTGCCCGACACGCTCCCGATGGAGATGCTCCTACTCGGCCACCACCTCCACTACCCGGCTGCTCAGCTTCCTGGTAGAAAACAGGGGCAACCCCACCGTCATCAGGTATTCACCGGAAAAGACCTTGCCGTCGGCCGGCAATGAAGTCTGCGCACCGGGCATCAGATTGATTTCCCGCACGCGATACATCTTATCGGCTTCTATACCCTGCAAGCGCACGGGCTGTGTCTTTTCCGCATAACGAGGATAAATATCGAAGGCAAACACCACAGCCCGGCTCTTGTCTTTGGTTACATACATGGACGAGGTATGGTTGCCAGCATAGGGAGATACCAGCCGGTAGAGGTCGCCCTCCAGAATAGCCGGTTTCAGGCGATTGTAGTTCTGCACGGCACCCTGACAGAATTCTGTTTCCTTTTCATTTAGGTCGGACAGCTTGATGTCGAATCCCAGCTTGCCCATCATGGCCACATCGGTGCGGAACTTCACGCTTGTCCCGCTGTTCCACGTCGTGACATGTGCACATAGGGCTTTGGCGGGAAAGACCTGGGAGAATCCCCATTGGATAAACAGTCTCTCTATGGGGTCTGTGTTGTCACTGGGCCAGAATTCTGTGAAATACCGCAAAGCCTCGTAGTCGGAACGTCCGCCACCACCCGAACAGAGCATCATGGGGAGGTCGGGATATTTAGCCTGAATGCGGTTGAGCACCCGATAAAGCCCGCGCACATAATCTACATACAGGTGCGACTGTCTGTCCTTCAGATACACAGAATAGATGTTGGTAATCGGACTGTTACAATCCCATTTGAAGAAAGCGATGTCAGGATATTTAGTCAGCAGGCCGTCCACCACGCCGAACACATAATCCTGCACCTCCGGATTGCTCAGGTCGAGCACCAGCTGGTTACGGAAATAATACTCGTCGCGGTTGGGCAGATGTATCACCCAGTCCTTGTGCCGTTCATAGAGTTCGCTCTTGGGATTCACCATCTCCGGTTCAATCCAGATGCCGAACTTAATGCCTCGTTTTTTGGCCTCATCTGTCAGGAAGCCGATGCCGTGAGGCAGTTTGGAGGTCGTCTCCTGCCAGTCGCCTAAGCCCTGCTTGTCGCTGCTGCGCGGATACTTGTTGGCAAACCACCCGTCGTCCAGCAAAAACATATCCACCCCCAGACGGACAGCATCATCCATCAGCGTTACGAGCTTCTGCTCGTCAAAGTTGAAATAGGTAGCCTCCCAGTTGTTGAGCAGCGTCATACGAGTCTTGCCTCCGTCTTTCAGTTGGTGGTTGCGGGCCCAGTCGTGGAAGTTTCTGGATGCCTGCCCCATGCCATCGGTGCTGTAGGTAAAGTAGAAATCGGGGGTGCGGAACACTTCGCCCTGCTTCAGCTCATATTCCGAAGCATACGGGTTGATACCTGCCAGCAGGCGCAATTTCTGCTCGTTGTCCACCTCGAAAGTGAAACGGAAGTTACCTGTCCATCCCAGCGTGCCGACCAACACATCGCCGGCGTTTTCACTGGCCGGACCGTCCAAAGACAGGACAAAGAAGGGCGAACAGAACATGGAAGCCCGGGTGCCCAACTTCGTATCCAGCACTTTCTTGCCAAACACCAGGGGCTGTTCCTGGGCATGAGCCTCCGAAGCCCAGTCGCCGGAAAATTCCGTCAGATAATACGCCGCACGGTCCAGGTGCAACATGGCAGAAGCATAATTGTAGAGCGTCACCGGCTTCTTCTCCGCATGGCAGATTTCGGCATAAGTCCAGATGACATTCTCGGCCACGTAGGCCGTGTAATGCAGCTTTACGGTCACCGGGTATTGCTCGTCTTCCAACGTGATGACCGTCTCATTGACATCCGGCGCAAGCGCCTTTTGCTCATGCGACTTGTATTTCAGTGCCAGAGAAGGGTTGCCGTCGTTGTGCAGCACCCGGATGGCTGGCTCGAAATAATCTTTCATCCCATGTGTCAGATAAGCTTCCGTACCTGCCGGCAGATGCACCAAGTCGGCCTCGTGCGTCAGTTTCTTGCCCAAATAACACTGATAGAGGCGGCCGTCAGCAACCACACGGTAAATCAGACTTGCCGTCTTTGTCTCAATCCGAATGAAAGGTCTGTCTGCGGCCCTCAACAAAGACATACCCAACAGGCACATCCACAATAAAATAACTTTTCGCATAATCTGCTTTTAAAGGGTGATACATACAAGGGTACAAATATAAAGAAAACAACCGACATCGCAAAACCTGGAGAGATGGACCGATACCTGGCACCAGCCCGGCCTCCCTACTTCCCTTTTCCACGGGCATTCAACAGGCGTACATCCTGCTATCAATCAAGCATTTACTTCCAATATATAAGCACCCTGCTTCCCAGCGCCTGGCAATAGTCTGCTGAGCGCTTGGCAATGTACTGCTTAGCGCCTGACAATTTCTTACGAAGTGCAAACACCCGCCAGCAACCAACCTATCGAAATTTTCACTATCTTTGTGCCAAATTGCCGACTTGAGATTATGGATACACCCGAAAACAACCTGACACTTCCGCTGGACGAAGAAAACAACACGCCGGACGCACAACTGCCCGCCGTAGATTACACCGAGGAGAACATCCGACACTTAGACGACATGGAGCACATCCGTGTCCGCTCTGGCATGTACATCGGACGACTGGGCGACGGCGCGCAAAGCGACGACGGCATCTATGTGCTGCTGAAAGAAACGATAGACAACAGCATCGACGAGTTCAAGATGGGCGCAGGCAAGAAAATCGAGGTAAACATCGAAGACAACCGCCGCGTCAGCGTGCGCGACTACGGGCGAGGCATTCCGCAAGGCAAGCTGGTGGAGGCGGTGAGCAAGCTGAACACAGGCGGCAAATACGACTCGAAGGCGTTCAAGAAAAGTGTGGGGCTGAACGGCGTGGGCATCAAGGCGGTGAATGCCCTGAGCAAGAGGTTTGAGGTGCGCAGCTACCGCGACGGAAAGGTGCGCGACGTCATCTTCGAACGGGGCGTGCTGCAAAGCGACATCACCGAGGAAAGTAACGAGGAGACCGGTACCTACATCTACTTTGAACCGGACGATACGCTGTTCGTGAACTTCAGTTTCCAGAACCAGTTCGTGGAGAACCTGTTGCGCAATTATACTTACCTCAACACGGGGCTGACCTTTGTCTACAACGGACAGCGCATCCTCTCACGCCACGGCCTGGAAGACTTGCTGAAGGACAACATGACCAGCGAGGGCCTCTACGACATCATCCACCTCAAGGGCGAGGACATCGAGATTGCCTTCACCCATACCAACCAATATGGCGAGGAGTATTACTCTTTCGTCAACGGACAGCACACCACACAGGGCGGCACGCATCAGTCGGCCCTGAAAGAGCACTTGGCACGTACCATCAAGGAATTCTATAACAAGAACTTCGATTATGCCGACATCCGCAACGGACTGGTGGCTGCCATCGCCATCAACGTGGAAGAGCCGATGTTCGAGAGCCAGACCAAAACCAAGCTGGGCAGCAACAACATGTGGCCTGCCATCCCGCAGGAAAACAAACCCGCCGGACCGACTATCAACAAGTATGTGGGCGATTTCGTGAAGACCGAGGTAGACAACTACCTGCACAAGAACCCGCTGGTGGCCGAAGTGATGCTGCAGAAGATACAGGATTCGGAAAAAGAACGCAAAGCCATAGCCGGTGTCACAAAACTGGCCCGCGAACGCGCCAAGAAAGCCAACCTGCATAACCGCAAGCTGCGTGACTGCCGCTACCACCTGAGCGACGGCAAAGGCAAGGAGCAGGAGGCAGAGTCGTGTATCTTCATCACCGAGGGCGATTCCGCCAGTGGCTCCATCACCAAAAGCCGCGACGTCAACACACAGGCTGTATTCTCGCTGCGGGGCAAACCGCTGAACAGCTACGGGCTGACCAAGAAGGTGGTGTACGAAAACGAAGAGTTCAATCTCCTGCAGGCCGCCCTCAACATCGAAGACGGCATGGAAGGACTGCGCTACAACAAGGTCATCGTGGCGACGGATGCCGATGTGGACGGCATGCACATACGCCTGCTGATGATTACGTTCTTCCTCCAGTTCTTCCCCGACCTTATCAAGAAGGGACACGTATATATCCTGCAAACACCCTTGTTCCGCGTGCGCAACAAGAAGAAGACCACCTATTGCTACACCGAAGAAGAACGCATCCGCGCCATCGGCGAACTGGGACCCAACCCGGAAATCACCCGCTTCAAGGGACTGGGAGAAATCTCACCCGACGAATTCCGACACTTCATCGGCAAGGACATGCGCCTAGAGCCTGTCACCCTGCGCAAGACGGACTCGGTCAAGGAAATGCTGGAGTTCTACATGGGCAAGAACACCATGGAACGCCAGAACTTCATCATACACAACCTGGTGATTGAAGAAGATTTGGTACAGGAGGATTGAAAATATAAAGAAACACTTGACTACTGATTGAAAATGAGAAGATTCAACGTCACAGAACGCATACGGAAGGCCTTGCAAGAGGTTGCACCGGGAGCACAAGCCATCTTGTACGGCAGTGAGGCCCGGGGAGATGCACGACCGGACAGCGACATAGATTTGCTGGTACTGGTAGAGGGTGACAAACTGAGCATTGCCGATGAAGAACGAATCATTGCCCCGCTCTACGACATTGAACTTGAAACCGGCGTGCCAATCAGCGTGCGGGTACTACTGAAGAAACTTTGGGAACAACGGCCTTTCAAGACGCCTTTCTACGTCAATGTGGCCAATGAAGGAATTATCTTATGAAAGAAGAACTGAACAACGAAAGCATCCGGGCGTTGGTGGCCTATCGCTTGCAACGAGCAGAAGAGACACTGGCAGAAATCCCTTATCTGAAGTCGCAGGGATATTATAATACAGCCGTCAACCGCATGTATTATGCTTGTTACTATGCAGCCGTGGCTTTATTAATACAACATCGTATCAACCCGAGCACACATGCCGGCGTCAAACAGATGATAGGCATGCACTTTGTTGCCACGGGACGTTTGTCCAAAGAGGCAGGACGGAGTTTCTCCCTGCTGTTCGAACGGCGGCACAGCAGCGACTACGACGACTTTGCCTATTCCAGCCAGGAAGAAATAGACGAGCTGCTTCCTAAAGCAAAAGGCTTTATACAAGCTGTGCGCGACTTATTGCAGCAGGAGTCCTGATAAATTCATCCGTAAAGTCTTCAAATTATTCAACATCCCCATGACCCGAGCCATCTTCCCCGGCACGTTCGACCCCTTCACCGCCGGACATGCCTCCATCGTCCGCCGCGCGCTGACGTTCATCGACGAAATCGTCATCGCCATCGGCATCAACGAAAGCAAGCACACGCACTTCCCCTTGGAACAGCGCAAACGAATGATTGCCGACTATTATAAGCACGAACCGCGCATCACGGTCGAGGCCTACGACGGGCTGACCACCGACTTCGCCCGCCAGGTGGGGGCCAACCTCATCGTACGCGGCATACGCACGGTGCGCGACTTCGAATACGAAGAAACCATAGCCGACATCAACCGCAAGCTGACGGGCATTGAGACCATCCTGCTCTTCACCGAGCCGGAACTGACGTGCGTCAGTTCCACCATTGTGCGCGAACTGTTGAGTTTCGGCAAAGACATCAGCCAGTTTGTGCCGGAGGGAATGCAGCTCAATCAAGAATGAGAAAACGAACAACGAATCATAAAATCAGACCTGATGAAAAAGATAATCACATCTATCCTGTGCCTTGCCGCTTTCGGATGGCAAGCCCTGGCGCAAAGTAACATGCCTCTGCGCAAACTCCAGATGGCCGAGTTCGCCATCAGCCGCCTGTATGTTGACTCCGTGGACGAGAACAAGATGGTGGAAAGTGCCATCATCGAGATGCTGGCTCAGCTGGACCCGCACTCCACGTACAACAATGCCGAAGAAGTAAAAGCCATGAACGAACCGCTGCAAGGCAACTTCGATGGCATCGGCATACAGTTTCAGATGATAGAAGATACGCTGCTGGTCATACAGCCCGTCAGCGGAGGACCGTCGGAGAAGGTGGGCATCCTGGCAGGCGACCGCATCACCGCGGTGAACGACACGGTCATTGCCGGCGTCAAGATGAGTACCGACGACATCATGAAGCGGCTGCGCGGTCCCAAAGGCACGAAAGTGAACCTTACCGTCATACGGCGCGGCGTGGCCGACCCGCTGCTTTTCAACGTGAAGCGCGACAAGATTCCCATCTTCAGCCTCGACGCCGCCTATATGATTCAACCCCAAATCGGTTATATCCGCATCAACCGCTTCGCCGCCACCACGGGCGAGGAATTTGCCAAAGCTCTGACGAAATTACAGACAGAGGGCATGAAAGACCTCATCCTCGACCTGCAAGGCAACGGTGGAGGCTACCTGAATGCCGCCATCGACCTGGCCAACCAGTTTCTGAGCCAGAAAGAGCTTATTGTCTACACTGAAGGACGGGCTGAACGGCGACGCAACTTCCTGGCGCAGGGCAACGGACGCCTCACCGCCGGACGCCTCGTGGTGCTGGTTGACGAGTATTCGGCTTCGGCCAGCGAAATCGTGACAGGAGCCATACAGGACTGGGACCGTGGCGTGGTTGTCGGCCGCCGCACTTTCGGAAAGGGATTGGTGCAACGCCCCATCGACCTGCCCGACGGCTCGATGATACGCCTTACCGTGGCACGCTATTACACTCCAGCAGGACGCTGCATACAGAAGCCCTACGACACCTCTGCCAAGAACGGCGAAGACATGCTGGAGCAGTATCACCGCGACCTGCTGGACCGCTTCAACCACGGCGAACTGATGCACGCCGACAGCATCCACTTCCCCGACTCGCTGAAGTACCGCACCAAGCGGCTGCGGCGCACTGTCTATGGCGGAGGAGGCATCATGCCCGACTTCTTCGTGCCCATCGACACGACGCTCTACACCGACTGGCACCGCAATCTGGTGGCCAAAGGGGTCGTCATCCGCAGCACCACGGGCTACATAGAGCAGCACCGCCAGGAACTGAAGAAGAAGTACAAAGATTTCAAGACCTTCGACAGAAAATTCAAGATAGACAACGATTTTATGGACGAGGTGCTGGCGCTGGCGGAAAAAGAAAAAGTAACGTTCGACGAAAAACAGTATGAACGCTCCCTGCCCCTACTGAAAACCCAACTGAAAGCTCTTATCGCCCGCGACTTGTGGGACATGAGTGAATATTTCCAGGTGATGAACACCACCGACCGCACCGTGCAGCAGGCACTGAAGGTGCTGAACGAAGGGGAGTACGAGCGAATCATGACACGCTCCGCACTTACACCTATAAGTATAGAATGAGCAATGCCCTACGGCGTGTTTAGTGATGAGCGGTCTTTGGCGGGCACGACATCCCGCCGTGCCTCATCACTAAACACCCCTTTCAGGCAGAAAGGCTATTTCTTTTCATTGCCTATGGCATTCCACACCAACGCGCTGACCGCCGCTCCCACAAACGGAGCCACAATGAAGAGCCAAAGCTGAGACAAGGCTACTCCGCCCTCGAACAAAGCCGGACCGATGCTGCGCGCCGGATTGACCGATGTGCCGGTGATGGGAATGCAGACAATATGCACAATGACCAGTGTCAGACCAATGGCCAGCCCGGCCAGATTACCGGCACCTTTCTTGCTGTCTGTCGTGCCCAGCACCACCAGGACAAAGATAAACGTAAACACCGCTTCGGCAATGAAGGCCTGCAACATCATGCCGTCGGCATACGAATTGCTGCCCGTAGCCGTCGGTCCGTTGTGCGTCCCGGCAGATACCAGCAACCAAAGCAAGGCCGAACCGATAACGGCGCCTATCACCTGAAACAGCATATACATACCGGCATCCTTGCCCGTCATGCGGCCGGACAGCCACACCCCCAACGTGATGGCCGGATTGATGTGGCATCCGGAGATACCTCCGATGGTATAAGCCATAGCTACCACAGCCAGGCCGAAGGCCAAAGCCACGCCCAGCGTTCCTACACCTGCGCTCACTGCGCCTGCTGCATTGCCTGCAAAGATGGCACTGCCGCAACCCACCAATACAAGGACCATAGTCCCCACCATTTCAGCTAAATACTTTTTCATAAGCCTGATGATTTTAAAGTTTGTACGCTTCAAATATACAAAATTATCAGATAACCTATTTCTTTTATTGTTTTTTTATTTATAGCCTGCGCAAATTTCGGGCACCCCGACACCCCGCACGATGCCAGCCTCTGTCGGCTGTCTGAGCACCCGATAAAACAACACATGTCAGCATATCTACCGAAAGCCGCGCATTGTGTCAGAAAAATCTGCCAACCCGCAACACCCCGTCTTTCCCCACCTTTCCCGCTTCTTCGAAAGAAAAAAGCAACATTTTTTACATTTTTCTTTGCAGTTTTAATAAAAGTATTTAACTTTGTGCTGACTCCTAGTTGGTAGGGGTATAGTGAGAGTTCTTGTTTTTTACAAAAAAAGAAGGCGTTTACCAGACGCTATCTTCTGACTTCAAATCCCGCAAAGTTTGAATCTACGGGAAGATAGAGCAACGGAAGCGCCCATGAGGGTGTATAGTTCAAACACTATACTGAAGCGTAGTATATTCATCTCGGCATGGGCTAGTTATGTTGCTTATCCTCGGAGGTGGGCCATGCGAGAGCCAGAAGTCGGGATAAGCAGAAGTACAGACTCCCATGCCTTTTTATTTCCTCACAAATAAAGCCGAATCGGGGGAGGCTATAGGCAAAAAATTTGTTATGAGCAAGAAGAGCGCTATTGTTTTATCTATTGATCGGGGATGTTGGCAGATATTTCTTGTCAAGTGCATCTTATCCTTTATATTGCTGCAACTAGGTTCTTTGTCAAGTGCAGGAAGTTTATCAGCGGCAGTTATGGATAATAATGGGCAGACCTATGTTGTTCAAGTAAATACTTCGCTTACCATCAGAGAACGTCCATCCACAGAAAGCAGGAGGATTGGCAGCCTGCGTAACAATGACCAAGTGAAGGTTGTTTCCATTGCCGACGGATGGGCGCAAATAAGTATAGATGGAGGTTTCGGTTTTGTAGCTTATCAATATCTTGCTCCTTTGGCAGAAAATGCACGAGGCATTACAAAGCACTTTTCAACTACCATCATGCCATGGGGGCTATCTTATCACGAGTCTTTGTTATGGCTGATGTTTATCGTACTTTTGTTGAAAACTTTGGGCCATTATTTGTTTTTCGATATAGGTTTTTACCAGCTATTGTTGTTCTTACTTCCAGGTTTGCTCCTGCTTTATGTTTTCACGGTACAAGAGCCTATGTGGTATTGTACCCCCAAGAAGTATGGTTATATTATATTTGCTATCAATGTTCTCATACTTGCAGCCTATGCCAATTCCTTGTTCCAGTCTTTAAAAAGGTGTGTTCTTGCTATGTTTAGTGATTTTAGTCTGTACAAATTGTTGCTTGGCATCCTTTTCCTCTTTGCGCTTGTAGAGTTATGCATAGTTGCTTGGCAACAACTATTGGCTTTTGCCATATTTACAATAATAGGTACAGTTCTTGACGGTGCATCTAAATCTACCCGGAGTGATGACGGCAGCAGAACAGTTGTTTATGATGAATACGGGGAGCATGAAGTTAAAGAGACCGGATTTGGCGAATACACAGAGATTGGTTCCGGAAGGATATGGCGTCAGCCTTATTCTGGATCCGATAGAGTCAAAAGGGATTAAGAATCAATATAGACTTATTGGAGATTATATTAAGCCGTTTGTTTTTCACCACTAATACCACACTTACAATGAAAGAAAAAAATATATCCGTTCTGCAGGGCGTATGCGCCACCGTCGTTTTCGTAGCCTACTTTCTGCCTTGGGCACAAGTCTCGATTCTGGGTTCTGATTCCTCCATATCGTTTGCCGCAGCGGCTTATCAACTGGCCTCACTGGCTGATAAAATGCCTTTAGCATCTCTGATGCCTTTAGGAATTGTCACTTTGGGCGGCATCAACGTTCTTTGGCAGTGGCTGTTGAAAACCAACGTAGGAGCCTTCTATATGAACAGTATTCCGTTGTGCATCTGCGTGGCGATATTGGCAGGACTTGATGCCATCGTGGGCGGCAGCTATTTGCAGGCAAATGTAGCGGATGGCCTCGGTGCAGGTTTCTACCTGACTTTTCTGGCCAGTTTGGTCTCCTGCGTGGCCGCATGGACCTCTATTGGCCGACTGTATCTGGTCCGTTATAAAGGTTATATGACTATTATTACCATACTGACGGTGCTATGCTATGCCCTTGGTGTTTGGGCTAATACTTGGCACCTCGATTTTGATATGGACTATGAGGAAATGATTGCGTTGGAGAAACGTAAGAATTGGACCATTATGCTAACGCATATATTTTCCCTACTTCATTTCCCGTTTGTTATCTATGGCTGGATAGTTTTTGCTATCCGGGGAAAGCGGCGGTGGCAAATCCTGCAAGAAGCCTCTTCTGAAAACCTTACCTCCGCTCCCGAAAAGACAAATACTAAAACGGTGTGGGTGAAGGATGAAGAGGAGGCAAAACGGTATATGGAAGAGAATAATATTCACTGAAAAATAGAAGTACAATGAAAAAGCAGATTCTTTTGATGGCTGTGGCCTTTGCATTGACGCTCTTTACCTCATGCAACCATGAGGGAGGAAGCAGCAATGGTCTGGCTACCCCGCCTGTTCACAACTACCTGGACCCGACAACGGAAAAGGGTTGGGAAGCATTCTGTATTCCCGATTTCCTGAACTATCCCGATGATTGGACCAAATTAGGTTTAAAAGGGAAAGTAAAAGAAGTGACTTACGACAACGGTCCGTTGGTGCGTTGGCTTTTTGACCGCGACGGCAGATTGACCGAATGGACCGACATTCATCGCCCCAACCCTTATTCTCAGAATTACAACCGCGATTTCTGGAGGTTCCACTATAACGATAGCGGTTATGTGGAGCGCAGCGATTATGGACAAGATTTCGTGGAAGGACGCCGCAGCAAGTGGACACATCGCATGTCTGCCTTTGACAAGTATGAATTCGGCCAGGATGGCAAACCCTTGCGCCGCGCCTTTAGCCAAGAAGAATCCTATCCTAACGAACAGGAATATGGCTACAACAAAACCGGACAATGCACATCCATATCCACCATTCGCGGCAAGGCATCTGTGACGCTTGGCTTGGATGACAACGGCACCATCACTCATATCGAGTGCGGCAATACCGCTCTTCCCCATGAAATGACCGGCAGACGGAACATCCGTCCTTTCTACGACCGGCAGGGACGAATCTCCAAGTTGGAATATATGTCCGTGCCCACCGAAGAAACCCGCGGGATAATCGACTCCATTTTCAGCACCAGCCGCTATGAGTACAACGAGCAGGGAGACATCGCCCGCTGGTCGTACGATGAGACCGTCTATCCGTATGAAGTAACTAACCAGGCAGTCGTTGACTTTGAATATGAATATGACGGTCAGGGCAACTGGATAAAGAAGCACATGACAACCACTCCTGATGCAGGCACCAGCTTCATCGGCCGCTATTGGACGTTTCGTTACGTCCCCCAGACACTGCCGGAAGGTTCGGACTCTGTTGAATATTGGCGACTGACCATCACGCGCAACATCTCCTATTATCCGGAAGAGACGCATCAGGAAAGCGCACGTGCCTCCCAGACAAAGCCTGCGCCTGTCCCTTCCAAACTGAAAGGCTCTGTGGCTTTCGATGCACAAAACCCAAGCTATTGGAAGGTGGAGAAAGTGGTATGCACCGGACATAAGAACGGGGGATATGCCTTTACCATCAGCGGCACTTTCCTGAAAGACTGCCAGCAGAGTATGTCCAATTGCAGTGTCACTATCGGCGTGAAAGAGGAAGGGAAAATGAAACTGACCAGCGTGGGGTCTTATTTCTTCCCGAACGGCAAGGCAGGCGAAAAATTCTCGTTTGAGATAGTCGGTGCATTCGACGGCATGTGCAATGTTGACAACTTTCAGTTCTTAGCCATTCTTTTTTAATGATAAACCACTATAAAATACCAAACGTATGAACAAGCTCAAACAACCTATATTTCTTATTTTACTCTGCCTGCTGGCTGCAGCCTGCGAAGATTCCCGCCCGGAAATCAGCGACCGGAGAGGAATGAACCTATATGGCAAGGTTAAGAGTGTGACGGACAGCATGTACACCACTACCTTTTCTCCCGAAGGCTCCATACTGAGACAAGAAGCTGTCTTAGTCGATGCGGAGACCGATTATATTTATCTTACGCCCGAACTCTACATTACCTCTGATTCGCGTTGGAGCAACTATGCCAGACATTATCAGGTAATCCGCTCCAAAGACACCTTAAGAGTAATTGCAAAGCATAACGAGTACGAAGAAATGGATAGGGAATATGTCTTCGATGCACAAGGACGGGTCGTCCGCTATCTCCATTTTGATGGTATGATGCCTATCGTGGAAGAATACAAGTATGACGGCGAAGACAAACATCCTTCTGAAATGAAATACACAGCCAGCTATGAAGATGGCCAGGATATTTTCACCTGCCGGTTTTCCTACTTGGAAATTGACAAAGAAGGAAACTGGCTCCAACGTGAAGTCAACCGCACTTGGGAAATTGTAATGTATAATCACGTGGATAATACAGAGGAAACTATCACCCAAACCGATCCACCTTTCATTGAAACCCGCAGCATCACCTATTATTGAGATATATGTCACAAACAAGCGCCAATGCCTGCCATTGCCGTCCTGCGCTTGCCTGTCTATTCATAACAATGCCCTATGAGGACGGAGAGGGTACTAAAATTCTTACACCATGGAAGAAAACCAAATTCAGAGTTCAACCGAACAACAGACCGGAGGTACTCACCAAACAGTTATCGTGAACCAGGAAACCCGCAAGAGCAACGGATTGGGTACAGCAGGTTTCATCCTTGCCTTAGCTGCGCTTATTCTAAGTTGGGCGCCTGTCCTTAATTTCATCATCTGGTTCCTGGGACTTCTTTTCTCGTTCATCGGGGTGTTCAAACAGCCACGAGGACTGGCCATTGCCGGACTGGTAGTGTCGCTCATCGGCATCATTATCATCGTGGCAGTGGTAGGCGCAGCCTTGACTTTCCTGAGCTGAGAGCAAACCTTATGACAGCCATTTAGCGACAATCTCGTTAAAACTGCCCACTTTATTTTCGCGCGGATTATGCCGGAACCAGCCTGCATAGTCCGCGCGTTGTTTCATGAATGCCTGTTAGGTTTATGCCAATGGCCTACTCCACCACCGGATACCCCGTCCACACCCCCGGCCGCGCAAACCACTTCTTAAACATCCACGTCACCGCCCAATAAAGCACAAAAGCAGAGAAGAACCCGGCGATGGCATCGATGACGTAGTGTGCCTGGATATAGACCGTAGCACCGCACAGCAGCAGGTAGAACGGCATCAGGCAGGCAAAGAGCCAGCGGCTGCCGCGCCACGCCATAATCATCAGGATGGTGGAGATGCCTACGTGCGAACTGGGGAAGGCGGCCGTGGGACGTTCACCCACTTGCTGCGAACTCTCTACCAGGCTGTAGAAGAAGCCGTGCTCGTAGCCGGGACCGGGCAACAACTCCTGGTGATGGTTGAAATAATCGCCTATGGCCGGAAAGATACCCTGTGATACGTTGTCGGCACCGATAGCGGGAAAATAGAACTGGGGACCTGCCACGGGCACGAAGATATAGATGAGGTAGTAGATGAAGAACGAGGTGATGATGACAAAGGATATCTTCTCCAGCAGGTCGTAACGGCAGATGAAATACCACAACACGATGATGAGCATCATGGGGTAATAGAAGAAATAGCCCAAGTTGAGCGGTTCGCTTACCCACATCTGCGGCAGGCAATGACTGAACCAGATGGCTGGCTGTCCACCGAACAACGCCTGCTCGGCCGCGGCAAACACATGGTCGAGGTTGGGGAAAAGGCGGTTGAACTCAAACGTGTCCGGATACCAGTAGGAAAGCAGAGACATCTGTATAACCACCCGCACGAAGGCTGAGAACTTGCAGGGTGCCAGCCGATAGAGATACATCAGTACGAAAGTGACAAGGGCAATGAGCGCACGGTCCCACAGCATCTGGTCGGGATGGTCCATCCGGTCGTAAAGGAAGACTATCAGCACAGATGTCAGCAGGTTATATATCAGAGATATTTTCTCTATCGCAAAAAGTCCCTTGTAGGTCTCTACGCGCTTGAAGATGTCTAAAGCCATTTATTTTCCTTATACCACGCAATGGTCAGGCGCACACCTTGGTCCAAGTCGTAAGCAGGGGCATAACCCAGTTCACGGACAGCGGGGGTGATGTCGCATCGCCAGTTGCGTTGTTTCATTATGTTATACTTGTCGCGGTTGAGCGTGCTGGTCTTTCCCCGGCGCTTCGCTCCCCATTCGGCGCACAAAGATACGAATTTTAACGCAAACAAAGGAAACTTCAGGCGAAGAACCCACAGATTTCCCAGTTCGCGGATAATAAGGTCGGAGAAAGTGCGGCTGCTGTACACCTGTCCGTCAGACAGGAAATAGGCACGGCGCTCCACTCCCTTGTCGATGGCCAGGAAGACGGCCTGCACCACGTCGGCCACGTAGACGAAGGTCAGGTCCTGGCGGCGGAAGCCGGCAGCCACGTCCATGTGGCGGGCAATGCTCTGCGCCATCACGTAGTAGTCGCGCTCGCGGGGGCCGTAGACACCGGTCGGGCGGAAGATGACGTAGGGGAACGCTTCCTGACTTTCCAGATACTGTTCGGCTTTCAGCTTGCTGCGTCCGTAGGCGGTATTGGGCAGGCGGGTATCGGCATCGGTGATGGGGCGATAGTCGCGTTCATGCACAGGCCCGAACACGCTGAGCGTGCTGATGAAGATAAACTGCCGGGGTGTCATGCCGCACTCCACCAGCATGTCCACCAGGTTGCACGTCTGCACGTGGTTCACCCGGTCGAAGTCTGCCTGGTCGATGCACTTGGTGGCACCGGCGCAATGCACCACGTAGTCGAAGCATCCCTCCGTGCGGCGATGCTCCATCAGTTGTTTTTCCAGCACATCGCGGTGGCCCATGTCCAGTTCGATAAAACGGATGCGCGGGTCCGTCAGATAAACCCGGCTGCTTGTGCGGCGCACACCTGCCCATGTGTCAAAGCCTCGGCGAAGGGCTTCCTCCACGAGGAAACTGCCGATAAAGCCGCTCGCGCCGGTGATAAGAATACTTTTCTTCATTTGTCTAAGTAACGGTTGAATATCATTTATTCAAGCGAGGAAGTTCCCTGATGCAGCATGACAACCGCGTTTCCATGCCGATACCCTCAGCTCTCTGTTTGCATGCTATTTTATCTGGTGCCGCTCTCTCCGGTAAGGGGATTGCTTTTAATCGGTTCCACATGAATGCTGATATATGTCCCCTTGCCAAACTCCTCACGCAGCCGGTCCTCGATGGCTGTGGCGCGCCGATGAGCTTCCTCCAGAGACAACTGCCCGTCCATGCGCACATGCAAATCGATGGAATAGCTGTTGCCGATGCGGCGGGTGCGCAGATGATGGGGCGAAGTGACGCCGGGGTATGAGAGGACAATCCCGTTGATTTTGTTCTCCACCTCGGCAGGCAATGATTTCTCCAGCAACTCGTTCAGCGAAGGCACCAGCAGTTTGACCGATACCTTCACGATAAAGAAGCTGACGACAACGGCGGCAATGGGGTCGAGCACCCGCCAGCTGTCGCCCAACAGGATGGCACCGCCGATGCCCAACGCAGTGCCGATAGACGAAAACGCATCGCTGCGGTGATGCCAGGCATTGGCCACCACGGCCTGCGACTGCACTTTGCGTCCTACATAGACGGTGTATTGGTAGAGTATCTCCTTCGATACGATAGAGATGACGGCTGCTGCCAGTGCCAGCATGCCCGGTTCGGGCAGCGTGCCCCCTCCGATGACGTGCCAGATGGATTGTGCCCCGTTCCAGAAGATGCCTACTCCCACCACAAAAAGACAGAGGCCGATGAGGGCGGTGGCCAGGGTTTCGTATTTGCCGTGACCATAGTCGTGCCCCTCATCTTCCGGCTTGGAAGAGATGCGCACGAACACCAGCACGATGATGTCCGTCACAAAGTCCGACAGCGAATGCACGGCATCGGCAATCATCGCCGCACTGTGGCCCACGATGCCTGCAAAGAATTTGAAGAGCAGCAACACAAAGTTGACCACGCTGCCCGACAGCGTCACCCGGTAGATTTCCCGCTCGCGCCGGGTGTTTTCCTCAGTTTGCACTTTCTCTGTATCCATACGTCCTTTTTCTCCTTTACTTCATAAAGACGGTGCAAAGATAGCATATTCTGCCTTGCATGGTACGGTTTCAGGGCGTTTTTGACAATAACGCCGCCTCTGCACCCACCGACATCTGCACGAAACAGCTTTTTGGGCAGTGTAAACCTAAGGGTTAGCGGCATAAACATCCACTTTAGAAAGTCAACCTTTACTTTCAGTTTTTTCAGGCATCTGCCTGTATGCATTTTCTATGCATCGCCCTGTTTCCAGCCGCATGTCCGAGGTTTCACCCCTCCTTGAATATTTTTCCTCCAAACTGCCTTCACGCCTTCACCGTCATTCAAACACCTGAAACACAATGAATTGGTGTGAAGGATACATCCTTCACGCATCTTTCACAACCTTGTCCATACAAAGCAGCGTATTTCCAAGCGCTTAGCCATCCGCTTCCAAGCGCTTAGCCATCCGCTTTCAAAGTATAAGAAGAAAACCGGCAAAAACTTGTCCGGTCTGTGGCATCTGCAATTTCCACCGGAGGCACGAAAACGGCATGGAACCGGCATCTTTCACCACATTTCGCTTATACATAAGGTTTTATGCTTGTTATAAGGCATGAAGGAAATGGATCTTACATGGACGGTAAGGCCTCTTTCCTGCGGAATGCACCGGAAATGCACCTTGTTTTTCATTTATAAAAAATCGGATTTTGAAAATTATCAATCTGCTGTATATCATACAGATATTGTGAAACATGAGCTAAAACCGTTTATAAAAAAACGGATTTTACCCGTTTCCTCCGATGCAGGTAATAAATTGTAAGCAGGGAAGTAAGGTTCTCGGCCCGCTGCTTTATCAATACAAGATTGTGCGTCCAATCCAGATGCTTGATAGGGAGGGTGAAATTATGCTCATCCAATTGCGAAATCACTGATTTCGCAATTGAAGAAGCAGTTCTCTTTATCATCGTAAGTTCCTGATTATACTCATTGAAAAACTGCACCATATATTGCATGTTACGTACAGTAAAGCCTTTTATTTCAGAATAATCGTTCTTCAAATCCTCTGCCAGCCGTTGCAAGGTTTTCTTGCCCCATCCGTCTGCATCTTGACTTTGCTGCAACATGCCTCCAATATCCCAATACATTCTGAGCATTTCTTCGTTGGCTGCATAAATCGCCCGTTGTTGGGCAACCAATACCCGCTGCTTGATTTTACGAAGCAGCACCGCATAACCACGGAAGTTATCTACCAAGTTATCAATTGCTTGTTTATCGGTATCTTTAGTCATAATCTCTTTGATATTTCCACAAAGTTAGGCTTTTTAGTCGATTATACATCAAATTCTTACTGTTTATTTGTTATTCAAGTTTCGCAAGTAGCCCTATGCCGGATGTGTGAAAGCAGGGTGAAGGAGCTATTTTTCACAGCAATCCTTTGTACAGTAGGTGTTTGCGGGGCGGTGAAGGTGTGAAGGAAGTCTGTCTTACTTGGACGGTAAGGTCTCTTTCCTGCAAAATGCACCGGAAATGCACCTTGTTTTTCATTTATAAAAAATCGGATTTTGAAAATTATCATTCTACTGTATATCACGTAGATATTGTGAAATATGAGCTAAAACCGTTTATAAAAAAACGTATTTCACCCGCTTTTTTCGACGCAGGTAATAAATTGTAAGCAGGGAAGCAAAACTCCCGGTTCACCGCTTCGGAAAGCCGGCAGAAGCTGCAGTCGGAATTCATCACTGCCGGGCTTATTTTTTACCCCTTCGGTGAACTACGAAACGCAATTATTTATTAGCTTTGCAAAGAATAATGCAACAACACATGGGCAAGAAAAAAGAAAAACGAGAAAAGAAAGCAGGTAAGCGCATGAACAAAAAGCAGCTCACCGACCTGCTGATGGACTTCTTTCAGGCAAAAGGTAACGAAAACGTGACCCTGAAGAAGATATTCGAACAGCTACATCTCACCACTCACCCGCTGAAGATGCTCTGCATGGACATACTCGCTGACCTGAAAGAGGAAGACTACATCAACGAAACAGAGCGACACGTATATCACCTGCACCAGCGCGGCGTGGAAATGACAGGACGGTTTGTCCGCAAAAGCAACGGCAAGAACTCGTTTATCCCCGACGACGGAGGCGACCCTATCTTCATCGCCGAACGCAACTCGGCCCATGCCATGAACAACGACCGCGTGCGCATCGCCTACTTTGCACGGCGCCGGGGCAGGGCCGCCGAAGGCGAAGTGCTGGAAATCCTGGAACGAGCCAACGACACCTTTGTGGGCACGCTGGAAGTAACCAAGGGGTATGCTTTCCTGCTGACGGAAAACCGCACGCTCGCCAACGACATATTCATTCCCAAAGACAAGCTGAAAGGCGGGAAAACGGGCGACAAGGCTGTGGTGAAAATCATCGAATGGCCCGACAAGGCGAAGAACCCCATCGGACAGGTCATGGACATATTGGGACGGGCGGGCGAAAACAATACGGAGATGCATGCCATCCTGGCAGAGTTCGGCCTGCCCTATAGTTACCCCAAGAACGTGGAGGCTGCCGCCGACAAGATACCCGACGAAATTCCTGCTGAAGAGATTGCCCACCGCGAAGACTTCCGCGCCGTCACTACCTTCACCATCGACCCCAAAGATGCTAAAGACTTTGACGATGCGCTGTCTATCCGCAGTCTGGGCAACGGGCTGTGGGAAGTGGGCGTGCATATTGCCGACGTGACCTACTACGTAAAAGAAGGTACCGTCATCGACAAGGAAGCCGAACGGCGCGCTACATCGGTCTATCTGGTAGACCGCACCATCCCCATGCTGCCCGAACGTCTCTGCAACTTGCTCTGCTCCCTCCGTCCCGACGAAGAGAAACTGGCTTACAGTGTCATCTTCACCCTCAACGATAAAGCCGAGGTGCGGGCTTCGCGCATCGTGCATACCATCATCAAAAGCAACCGCCGGTTCACCTACGAAGAGGCACAGCAGGTCATCGAAACGGGCGAGGGCGACTATAAGTTTGAGTTGCTGGAACTGGACCGCCTGGCCAAACAACTGCGCGAAAAACGGTTTGCCAACGGGGCACTGGAATTTGAGCGCATCGAAGTGAAATTTGAGATTGATGAGAAAGGCAAACCTTTGCGCGTCTATTTCAAGGAGTCGAAAGATGCCAACAAGCTGGTGGAGGAGTTCATGCTGCTTGCCAACCGGACTGTGGCAGAAACCATCGGCAAGGTGCCCAAGGGAAAGAAAGCCAAGATATTCCCCTATCGTATCCACGAATTGCCCGACCCTTCGAAACTGGACAACCTGGCGCAATTCATCGGGCGCTTCGGCTATAAACTGCGCACGGCAGGAAGCCAGACTGACCTCTCTAAGTCTATCAACCGCCTGCTGAAGGATGTAAAGGGCAAAAAGGAAGAAAACCTCATAGAGACTGTATCCATCCGCGCCATGCAGAAGGCACGCTACTCAGTACACAACATCGGACACTACGGGCTGGGGTTCGACTACTACACGCACTTCACTTCGCCCATCCGACGCTACCCGGACATGATGGTGCACCGACTGCTCACCAAGTACCTGGACGAACACGGACGCACGGTAAGCGAAAAGAAATATGAAGCCTTGTGCGAACACAGCAGCGACATGGAGCAACTGGCAGCCAACGCCGAACGGGCCAGCGTGAAATACAAACAGGTGGAATTCATGCAGGAGCACGTAGGGCAGACGTACGACGGTGTCATATCGGGCGTCACCGAGTGGGGGCTGTATGTGGAACTGAACGAGAACAAGTGCGAAGGCATGATTCCTATCCGCGACCTCGACGATGATTATTATGAATACGACGAGAAAAACTATTGCCTGCGCGGACGACGCAAAAAGCATGTCTACAGCTTGGGAGACGCCCTCACCGTACAGGTGGCACGCGCTAACTTAGAGAAAAAACAGTTAGACTTTGCCTTAGTGGATTAAGACGGATGACGGTGCTGCCCCAGCACGCGGTGAGGCAGCATGCCGTGTCCCAACAGGTCGATAGGGCACTGGAAGTTACGTTCCAGCCATTCAGTGGTAATGCCCGTATCGGGGTGATAGTCCAGTGTTTCGTTGACGCAGGCGATGGATTTGACCTGTTGCAGCACCGTACCGATGTCGTGACTGACAAGAATGATGGCGCATTCGCGGTTCAAATCTGCCAGCAATTCATACAGGCGCGCCTCAAAATGGCGGTCTAAGTAGGTAGACGGCTCATCCAGAATCACGACTTCCGGGTCGGACACTACGGCACGGCCCAAGAGGGCACGCTGCAGTTGTCCGCCACTCAAGGCACCGATGGGACGGTTGTCCAGCCCCTCCAGCCCCATACGTTCCATCACCCGGCGGGCTTTTTCACGGTCGGCGGCGGTGTAACGCGACGTAAGGTGTTTACTGCCCGACAAGCCGGAAAGGATGACTTCTTCTACGGTAATGGGAAACTTGCGGTCGATGCCGGTGTACTGGGGCAGGTATCCCATGCGGAATTTCCCGGTCTTCTCTCCTTCGGGACGGCAAGAGTGGCATATTATCTCACCAGACACTGGTTTCAACAATCCCAGGATGCACTTGATGAGCGTAGTCTTGCCGCCTCCATTGGGACCGATAATGCCCAGGAAGTCGCGGTCGTAGACCGTAAGGTTCACGTCGCGCAGCACGGTTTTGCCATCGTAGGCAGCCTGCAGTTTTTTTATCTCTATCAAAGGTTTCTTCTCTTCCATGACATTTTATTCTTCTTTTCCGGCAAGCGACCGGGCCACGTGCAGCATTTCCTGCTGCCAGTTATAGGACAAGGGATTAATATCTATAATCTGTGCGCCAGTCTGCCGGGCAAGAAGCTCGGCGTTGCGACGGTCGAACTCCGGCTGTACGAAAATAACGCGCACTCCGGCCTCGCGGCATTCGTCGACCAACTGCTTCAGATAAGCAGGTGACGGCTCCTTCCCCCCTGCCTCAATGGGAATCTGGCGCAGGCCGTAATCACGCGCGAAATAGGAAAGGGCAGGATGGTAAATCATGAAGGCACGGTCGGCACCGGGACGCTGCAGCAGCGCACGGCACAGACTGTCGGTGTGCTGGATAGCGGCTTGCAGGCTGTCGCAACGATGGCGGTAAACAGAATCGCCCGATGCGTCGAGGGCAATGAGTGCCTGCGTAATCTGGTTGGTGATGCACAGGGCATTGCGTGCCGAGTTCCAGATGTGCGGTTCCACACCGGCGGCAGGTCCGTGTCCTTCGTGTTCATGGGCATGGCTCTCATCACGGATAAGGTCTATGCCCTGCGACAGGTCGAAGAATCGCAGATGAGGAGCGTTGGCAGACAAGCGTTCCATCCATGTCTGCTCAAAACCGATGTAGCCGATACGCAGATAGCCGACACTTTCCGACAAGTCCATCAGCTGCCGGGGCGTAGGGTCGTATGTTTCGGGACTGGCACCGCGGGGCACCATACTTACCACGCGGAAACGGTCGCCAGCCAGTGCCTCGGTAAAGTATCGCAGAGGCTCAATGGTAACGGTAATAAGCGGACGTTGGTCGTCGGCAGCTTCCTGTGCCGGTTTGGTACGTGACGAACAGGCAGCCAGCAACAGACACAGACAGAAAATAGAAAGTATTGATTTCATCATAAGACCCTTAGTCGTTAAAATTAAAAAGGTTTCTGTGCCCTGAGCACTTCCCGCTTGCCGCCGGGTGGACCAGGAAGTCTCTCGGTAACAAAGCCCACCTGCTGCATCAGGCGGCGTATGGCTCCTTTGGCACAATAGGTGGTCAGGATACCGCCCGGCGCAAGAGCATGGAACAAGAGGGCAAAACGGTCTTCTCCCCACATCTCAGGCTGTTTCTCGGGCGCAAAGGCATCCATATAGACCACGTCGAAAGCACCGGCCGGCAATGACAGGCAGGTGAAATCGGCCCGGCGTTTCAACAGGGTGAATACAGGCCCCAACGCAACCGGTTCTTCCCACGGTGCATCGTGCAGCAGACGCAGGCGGGTGGCATCCCCATAGTCCAGCAGGGCGACGTCGGCAGCCGACAGGGGATGCAGTTCCAGCGTGGTGTAATGTATGCAACGACTGCTACGTTCTGCCTCCTCCCAGGTAAGCAAGGCGTTCAGCCCCGTGCCGAATCCCACTTCAAGCACCCGGGGTGCAGGGGCAGTGCAGGCATGCAAACCCATATCGACAAAAACATGCTGCGACTCGGTACGCGCACCTTTCACCGAATGGTAGTGCTCGTCCAGCGCAGGGACAAAAAGTGTGGGACTGCCATCGGCAGTCATCTGGACAATCGTATTCATGGATATAAAGACAAAATGGCCCACAGCATCACTACATAACGGGCCAGCTTGCCCGCAAACATTGATGCCGTAGTCAACCAGAAATTACTACGCATAAAGCCCAATGCCACGGCAATGGCTTCACCCACAAAAGGCAGGAAGGCAAAAAAAGCCATCAATGCTCCGCGCCCCTGCAGGAAATGCTGCATGCGCTCCACTTTCTCGCGCTTCACTCCCAGATATTTTTCTATCCAATCCATGCGCCCCAACTGCCCTAACCAATAACAGGTAAGTCCGCCTGCCGTGTTGCCCAGCGTGGCCGACAGGACGCAAAGCCACGGTTCCAACCCCATAGCCACCAATGCTCCCATCACCAGCTCGGAACTGAATGGAATAATGCTGCCTGCCAGCAAGGCAGAAATGAACAGACCGACATATCCCCAGTCTGTCAGCACTTGCACCAGCGTATCTACGAAAGCATCCATAGGTTATAGACAAAAAGAGCCAATACGCCCAACAGGGCCAGGATGAAAAAGACATTCGCCACACGCCCGCGACTCAACACGAACAGATGACCCGCCAGAATGCTGACACACACCAGCAACACGGGAACCAACTGCTCACCCGTCACCGGCTGGAGAAGCACATAGACAAAGAGGCAAAAGCCCATCAGAATGAAGAAACGCAGGTAACAGCGCGTACGAATCTTGTCTTCATAACCCTTGGCAAGAAAACGCCCTGCAGACACCGCATAAAGCACAAACAGATAGCCCAACAGGAACAAACGCCGCCTATCCAGCCCTTCCAGCAAAGGTTGAAAACAAGCTAAATCCTGAAAGGGAGCCGTAAACAACTCCATCTGCCCATACCAGTAAGCATGAGCCAACAGGAACCAATAAGGCAACACACAGCCTACCAGCAAGGCAAAGAAGCCACGAAAAGTAAGCGACTGAAAGGTGTAAACCCCGACTACATACAGAGGTAACAGATATAGGAACTGCGGCACCGCTAAGCTACCCAGCGACAGGCAAACAGCCGACAGGAACAAATCGCCTGTCGCCGGGGGATTGCGATAACAGCGGAACAGGAAAAACAATGAGACAACAAACAGCAGTGAAGCCACATCGCCTGCACGCGGCACATAAAGGCCCAGGCCAAACACCGTCATCAGCAACAAATAGACCGATGTCTGAAACGAAGCACGTGTGCGAATGAAAGCATAGGCATTGTTCAGCACAATCAGCAGCCACCCCACTGCCACGTGCAGCAGAAAGCTGCCCCAGTAAAAGGCCGCATCAGGCGACAGACATACATACTGCCTCCACAACGTACCGCCACCGCCCGACAAACCGGGTTCGGACAACAAAGCCTGCCCCACTACACGGCATACCACGACAATGAGTAAAGTCGCGGGCAAGGTATAACGGCCCGCGACCACATTTGCCTGGAATCGTTTCTTAGCCATTCCGGTTCCTACCTCCTTGATTAACGCACGACCGGCCGGTTACAAATCAAAACCGATATCACGACGGAAATACTTCTTGTCGAACTGTATCAGCTCGGCAGCCCGATAACTCTGTGCCAACGCATCTTCCTTCGTAGCACCATAAGAGCAAACGGCTATCACACGGCCCCCGTTAGTCACGGTCTGGCCTTCTTTCTGTGCTGTCCCGGCATGAAACAGGATGCTGCCCGTAGCCGTGGCTTCGTCCAGTCCGTTCATCTGCTTTCCTTTTTCGTAGGCTTCGGGATAACCTCCGCTTACCAGCATCACGCAAACGGCAGTCCGCGGATCTTCTTCCGGCACATGGCGGTCCAAGTCTCCGTCGCGTACACCCTCCAGCAGTTCCACCAGGTCGCTCTTGAGACGCAACATAACACTTTCCGTCTCCGGGTCGCCCATGCGCACATTGTATTCAATGACGTAAGGTTCCCCGCCGACATTCATCAGTCCCAGGAAGATAAAGCCTTTGTAGAGTATGCCCTCCTGGCGCAATCCGCGCACGGTAGGCTCGATGATGCGCGTACGCACCTTCCGCATGAAAGCGTCGTCGGCAAAGGGCACAGGTGTCACACTGCCCATACCGCCAGTGTTCAGCCCCTGGTCGCCTTCGCCAATACGCTTGTAGTCCTTGGCCACAGGCAATACCTGATAGTGCAGACCGTCGGTCAGCACAAAGACACTACATTCAATGCCGCTCAAATATTCCTCAATCAGCACCGTATCGCTGGCCGCACCGAACATGCCACCCAGCATCTCCTGCAATTCGCGACGGGCCTCATCCAGCGTAGGCAGTATAAGCACACCCTTGCCGGCACACAATCCATCTGCCTTCAGCACGTAGGGAGGCTGCAAAGTTTCCAGGAAAGCCAATCCTTCCTCAAGGTTCTCGCGGGTAATGCTCCGGTGGCGGGCTGTCGGTATGTCGTGGCGCAGCATGAACGCCTTGGCAAAATCCTTACTTCCCTCCAAGGCGGCACCGGCTTTCGACGGTCCGATCACAGCGATGCGCTTTGTGCGCGGGTCGTTGGCAAAATCATCGTAGATACCTTTCACCAGCGGGTCTTCAGGTCCTACCACCACCATTTCCACGCCATGCGTCAGGGCAAAATCCTTCAAAGCCGTAAAGTCCGTGGCTTTGATGTCTACATTCTCGCCCACCAGTGCTGTGCCCGCATTGCCGGGCGCGATATACAGTTTGTTCACCTTGGGGCTTTGGGCTATTTTCCACGCCAGTGCGTGTTCGCGGCCGCCCGAGCCAAGTAATAATATGTTCATATCGCAGATATATATTTTGTCAGTCTTTCGTTTGAATACTTACTTCAGATAATCGTCGAAATAGCGTGTAATTTTCTCGTGCAGGTGCACACGGTCCCGTCCCATTACATTATGCTTATGACCGGGATAAATGAAGAGGTCGGGATAAGTGCGGGCGTCCACGCAAGCCTTGATGAAGGAAAGGGTGTGTTGCGGCACGCAGGTATCATCGTGGTCGTCGTGAATCATCAGCAGGTGTCCCTTCAGGTTGCCAGCCAGTTTCTTGAGGTCACTGTCTTCGTAACCTTCGGGATTAGCCTGGGGGGTATCCATATAGCGTTCGCCATACATCACCTCGTAATACTTCCAGTCGATGACCGGTCCGCCGGCCACGCCCACCTTGTAGAGGTCGGGATAACGCAGCATGAGGCTCGTAGTCATGTGTCCACCAAAGCTCCATCCGTGTACGCCGATGCGGTTTCCGTCCACGTAAGGCAACGTTTTCAGCCACTCGGCAGCCTTGGCCTGGTCCTTGCTTTCTTCTACACCCAAGTGACGGAAGGTACAGTTCTCGAAGGCCAGTCCGCGGTTGGAACTGCCCCGGTTGTCAATGGTGAACATAATATATCCACGGTTGGCCATATAGAGGTCCCAGCCTCGGGCTGCATACATCCAGTTGGCAGCGAGCATCTGCGCGTGCGGTCCTCCGTACACATAGACGATGACCGGATATTTCCTGGCAGGGTCGAAGTCGGCAGGCTTCAGCATGCGCCAGTAGAGGGTCGTAGTGTCATCGGCCGCCTTCATCGTGCCAGTCTCCACCAAAGGCATTATCAAGCCCTCAAACGGGTCGGCTGCCGTAAGCAGGCGTGCCGTTGGCTTGCCGGTAGAAGTAGCCACCAAGTCAATGTTGCGCGGTACCTCCGGCGTAGAATAACGGTCGATGAGATAAGTGCCCGATGCCGAAAGCCGGCCGGAGTGTACTCCCTGGCCATTATCCAGCGCAGTGACCTTGCCTCCCTTCGCGCGTATCTTATATATATTGGTCTGCATGGGCGATTCCTTGGTAGCCGCAAAGAAGATTTCCTTCTTCTGCCGGTTAAAGCCCAAGAGCGACTGCACCAGCCAGGGACCTTGGGTCAGCTGCGTATGCACGTAATGAGCCGTGTACTGGCTGCCGAAGTCCGTCGTATAGGTTTCAGGATACTTCCCCTTCGTCAGGTCGAACAGATAGAGGTGGTTGAAACCGTCGCGCTGGCTTTGCAGGATAAACTTTGTATCATCCCAGGGCAAGAAGACGATGGGGCATTGCGGCTCCACATACTTAGGATGCTCTTCTTCGTAAAGCACCTCGGCCAGCTTACCCGTCTGCGCATCATACCGGCAGAGTTTGGCATGGTTCTGGTCGCGGTTCAGTTCGATAAGATAAAGGCTCTGCTCATCCGGGCTCCAACTGATGTTGGTAAAGTAGCGGTCGGTAGGGTCGCCCGTCTCCAGGTAAAGAGTATTCCGGGTAGAAGGATTATAGATGCCCACCTGTACCTGGTGGCTGGTCATGCCAGCCATGGGATAACGGATAGGGTTCGGCTCACCCACACGGGCAGTGATGTCTACCAGCGGATATTCCGTCACCATGCTTTCGTCCATGCGGTAAAAGGCCAGAAGCGTGCCTTCAGGGCTCCAGAAGGTTCCCTTGCTGATGCCGAACTCATTGCGATGCACGCTCTGTCCGCACACCACACCGGCCGGTTCTTCGGTCACAGCCTGTCCGTCCACGTAAAGATTATTTCCGATAGTATAAGCCACGTGCCCGCTCTCCGTGTTATAATCCACGTTGGCGGCTCCCTCGGGTGTCTCGCGGGTAGCAATCACCTGTCCTGCCACCCAGTCATAAGTTATATACTTGCCGTGCAGCGGTATCAACACATCAGTCTTTCCCTCCCACGGAAAAGACAGCGAATACAAGTGCGACAGCTTACCCCATCCCCCGGCTTCGAGCGCACGGTTCAGATTCTCACGGGTAAAGAGCAGCGTCTCCTCACCGTTTTTAGGATTGACTGTCACCAGCGAATCAATGCCCGGCTTCACGGCTGTATCTCCCCACCATTGCAACCCGTAGAGGTCGTCGGTAAAACGATAGGTCCCGCCGCCGGGAATCAAGTCTTCCAGCGTAGGCATCCGCAGGCCGGTGGTTTCCTGCGGCGCGGTATTGTCTTGTGCCATAAGCAAGGCGGGCGCCAGCATAAAGGCGCACGCAATTTTAATGAATTTGTTCATATCAGCGGATTATAAATTATCACGGTTCTCTTTCTTAGCCTGCATCTCCCTGCGTTTGCGCTCCGGATAGGATTCGCCCGAGCGCGGACGCCGTTCTGTCCCCCGGTCGGGACGGTGTGCCGGCTTCTCTTCGCGACGGGCACCCCGGTTGGCATGTTCTGTGCGCCGGCGCTCACCTCCCGCCTGGCGATAGGGTCTGTCTTCACCGGCACGTGCGGGGCGGCGCGGGGCGGCGGAACGCCGGTCGTCGGTCTGCGGTTTGTCAAGGGTCTCACCTCCTTCGCGGAACTCCTTGTACTTACCATCAAAAATCTCGTATTTACGGAACTCACACTCCAGTCCCCCATTCAACAGCGGCACACGCTGACTGGCTTTCAAGCCTATCTGATCGAAGCACTCGTCGCGGTACGACAGCACCCAGGCGGTGTTGCCCGCAAACGCATGTTTCAGGCGCTCGCCTATCATGCGGTACAAGCCCAGCAAATCATCGCTGGAGATGCGTTCGCCATAGGGCGGGTTGGTGATGATGAGCGACTTCTCCCGAGGCTGCTCGAACTGTTGGAAAGGCTGGAGCTTGAGCACGATGTCGCGGCTCATACCGGCAGCCTTCACGTTGCGTTGGGCAATGGCCTGCGCCTTGGGAGAATTGTCATAGCCGTATATTTTATGTTCAAAAGGACGCTCGCGGCTATCATCGTTGTAGACCGTCTCCAGGAGGTCGGCATCGAAATCGGGCCAGTTCTCGAAGGCATACCCTTGCCGGAACACTCCGGGAGCCACGTTGCGTGCAATGAGGGCAGCTTCGATGGGAATAGTGCCCGAGCCGCACATCGGGTCGATAAGGTCGCACTCGCCGTGCCAGCCCGTCATCAGAATCATGCCAGCCGCAAGCACCTCGTTGAGGGGAGCTTCGACGGCTTCCTGCCGGTAGCCGCGACGGTGCAGAGACTCGCCGCTGCTGTCCAATGAGAGGGTACAGTCGGTCTGGGCTATGTGGATATTGAGCAGCACGTCGGGATTGGTGATGCTGACGTTAGGCCGTTTGCCGGTCTTTTCACGGAAATAGTCGGCAATGGCATCTTTCACCCGATAGGATACGAACTTGGAGTGCCGGAACTCTTCGCTGAACATGGTGGCATCGACGGCAAAGGTCTTGGACGGATCGAGGTAATCTTCCCACGCGATGTTCTTCACTGCCTCGTAGACTGCAGCGGCATCTGCAGCGGTGAAACGGCTGATGGGTTTCAGCACGCGCAAGGCAGTGCGCAGGCTGAAGTTGGCACGGTAGAGCATTTCCTTGTCGCCCGTAAACGACACCATGCGTCGGCCCAACTGAATGTTGTCGGCGCCCAGAGCGGTAAGCTCGGCGGCCAGTACTTCCTCCAAGCCCTGGAAGGTCTTGGCAATCATCTCAAAGGTTTGTTCCATATATCTTTTTTTAGCTACAAGCTGCGAACTGCGGCTACAAGTTGAGCCACGAGCCACGAGCTACAATTACTTTCTCTGCACAATGCGTGCCCCTGCAGGCACATCCTCCGTCACCCAGATGTTACCGCCCACCACGGCGCCACGCCCCACGGTGATGCGTCCCAGGATGGTGGCATTGGAATAGACAATGACATCGTCTTCCAGAATGGGGTGTCGCGGGATGCCCTTGATGGGGTTACCGTCGGCATCGAGCGGAAAGCTCTTTGCACCAAGGGTAACCCCCTGGTAGAGTTTGACATTGCGACCGATGATGCACGTCTCGCCAATGACAACGCCCGTACCATGGTCGATGGTGAAATACTCGCCAATCTGCGCGCCGGGATGAATATCAATGCCGGTTTCGCTGTGCGCCATTTCGGTGATGATGCGCGGGATGAGCGGCACATCCAGCAGGAGCAGTTCGTGAGCGATGCGGTAATTGCCGATGGCCCGTATGGCAGGATAACAGCTGATGACCTCGCCGAAGGAGTGGGCAGCCGGGTCGCCGTTGTACGCCGCCTGCACGTCGGCAGCCAGCAAGCGGCGCAGACGGGGCAGGGTGCTGACAAAACGGGCGGCACGTTCGGCGGCCAACTGGTGCAGGGCTTCGTTTCTGCCCTCCTCGACCCGGTTGTCGGCCAGGCAAAGCGCAGCCAGGACCTGCCCTGTCAGTTCTTCAAACAATTGCTCGATATTAACACCGATGTGATAGGGAAGCGTACGGCTGTTCACCGTTGAATTGCCGAAATAACCCGGAAAAAGAATGGCACGGGCCAGGTCGACAATACGCCTCAAGGCACGGCCCGACGGCAGAGGATCTCCCTCGATATGCCGCAGGAAAAGCCCTTCGTAGCTCTCGGGAGCCGACAGCTCATCAACGGCCTGTGTCAGTATGTGAGTGAAGTTCAATGGACTCATCGGTCTCTCAGTCTTGATAAACAGCCACAAAAATACGAAGTATTCAGCAAAAAACCTAAAAAACCGAGGCAGTAAGTGTGCAAAAGCCCTTTTTTGAAACACGCCGAGGCCTTGACCGGCTCTTTTCCACGGTCCGGCAGCCTCTTCGCAAAAGGCTGTCCGCAGCCCCACAGGTCACAGTTCCGAAGGCAGAAGGCCGAAAGAACGCCCGGTCATTTCTTCAACCCGCACCTCCCAAACCAAGACATGCCTCACCGCCGGCTCGGAATAGCCGCATTCCGCCTCTGTATAATGGCGCATCATCGCATCCAGCGCCCGCCGTTTCTCCACCGGGTCTTCCAACCGTCGCGCCCGTCCGCGGCACATGACGCTGCGTGCCTTCATGCTGTAGCTGCATGCCATCTGCTCGTGCATCCATACCAGTTCGTGCCCTTCGCTGAAAGTCAGGCACACCCACGGGCGTTCATTCAAGAAGCGCACTTTGCTTCCATCGGGGCCTGAGTGCAGGTAAACCACGCCGTCGGCATAAGCAAAATTCATAGGCAACACATAAGGCCGTCCCTGGTCGTCGGTCAGGCCTACCATGCAATAAGGGCAACGGCCGATAATGGCCTCCATCTCGGCACGCTCCGTCAGAATCCGGGTTTTCATGAGTCTGTTTCTCGTTTTGATTTCTGCCTACAAAGATACACATTGTGCCGTGCAAACCATGCGCCGGGATGGATATTTTTCCACGTGAAACACCGAAAGAATCCGCACTCTTCCCCACGGGCATGCAAGAGGCTTCTCCATTCACGCATATCTACCTGTCAGACAGTGCATTGCTTCTTACCTATAAGAAGCCCGCTCCGAAGCTCTTGAAAGCAGGCTCCGAAGCGCCCGGCAGCCGGCTGCAGAGAGCCGACGATACAGCCTGTTAAGATTTTCTCCGCACAGTACAACAAATATGCAACAAATCTGTAATTTTGTAAGCAGAATCAAGAATACTTATGGAAAGAATCCTGCAACATATCAACGCCCTCCTCCCCCTCTCGCCCGACACGGAACGCGCCCTCCGTGCCTGCCTTACCCCCTGCCGTTTCCCCAAACGCCACCTGCTGGTGGCAGAAGGGCGGCGCACCGGTGCGGCTTTCTTCATCGAGCGGGGCATCACACGTTCTTATTGGCTGGTCAACGGCGAAGAAATCACCACCTCGTTTTCCTCCGAAGGCAGCATCGTCTTCAGCATGGACGAGCTATACTATGACAAACCAAGCGAGGAGTATGTGGAAACACTGGAGGAAACGGAAGCCTACCGCATCACGCTGGACAACCTGCGCCACCTGTTCCACACCAACCTGGAGATGGCCAACTGGGGACGCATCATCCACCAGAACGAATACCGGCGCCTGCACCGCTCGCACAAAGAGCGGCTCACCCAGCCTGCCGCCCAACGTTATGAATCGTTCTGCCGCCAGTTTCCCGAAGTGATACAGCGTGTGCAGCTGGGTTATATCGCCTCCTACTTAGGCATCACCCTGCCTACGCTGAGCCGGCTGCGAAGCAAAAAATGAATCACTTTTTTGTCATAGAACAAATGCTTACAGCCAGAAGATGCGTACCTTTGTCGCCGTTTAATTAATCTTTAACCATCAAAAAAACAAACTGCTATGTCAAGACCTTCTTCCGCTGCCTACGCGGACTCCAAACCCCACTACGAACTGCTGGACGGGCTGCGCGGGGTAGCTGCCCTGCTGGTGGTGTTCTACCACATTTTCGAGGGACTGTCTTTTGCCGCCGGCGGCACTGTCATCACCGTCATCAACCACGGCTACCTGGCCGTAGATTTCTTCTTCATCCTTTCGGGGTTCGTCATCGGCTATGCCTACGACGACCGCTTGGGAAAGACCATGACTCTGGGCAATTTCTTCAAGCGACGCCTCATCCGCCTGCATCCCATGATTGTGATGGGCGCGGTGCTGGGCGTGGTGTTCTACGTATTGCAGGGCTGCGAACAGTGGGACGGCACGCATGTGGCCACCTCCCTCATCATGCTCGCCCTGCTCTGTGCCCTCTTCTTCATTCCCGCCGCACCGGGTGCCTGCTATGACATCCGTGGCAACGGCGAGATGTTCCCGCTCAACGGTCCCAGCTGGTCGCTCTTCTTCGAATACATCGGCAACCTGCTCTACGCGCTCTTTATCCACCGCTTAGGCAACAAGGCACTGACCGTACTGGTAGCCTTGTCGGGGTTGGGGCTGGCCTGGTTTATGTTGTTCGATGTGGTGGGCTACGGCATGATAGGCGTAGGCTGGACGCTGGACGGCATGAACTTCTTCGGCGGGCTGCTGCGCATGCTCTTCCCCTTCTCGCTGGGCATCCTGCTGTCGCGCAGATTCAAGCCGCTGAAAGGGGTGCGGGGTGCTTTCTGGATATGCTCTGCCGTGCTTCTGATACTGTTCTGTGTGCCTTACGTGGAAGGAAAGGCGGGAGCCGTCATCTACAACGGTATCTACGAAGCCCTTTGCATCTTCTTTGTATTCCCCGCTCTGGTATGGCTGGCCGCTTCGGGCCGCACCACCGACCGCCGCTCCACGCAGATATGCAAGTTCTCGGGCGACATCTCATTCCCGCTCTACGCCGTGCACTATCCGGTGATGTATCTTTTCTATTCCTGGCTGATAAAAAACGAATACTATACGTTCGGCGAAATCTGGCCCGTGGCCATCGTAGTCTATGTGGGCAGTATCCTGCTCGCCTACGCTTCCCTGAAGTGGTATGACGAACCGGTGCGCAAGTGGCTGACCAAACGCTTCCTGCCGAAAAAGAAATAAGACGCATACGCAAATGCACAAAACAGGCACGGAGCCGCTCTTTCACCATCCAAAGATGGGACCGAAAGAGGCTCCGTGCCTTATTTGTATACCCAGATGTTATTGGGCCCGCTTCTGGCTCAACGCATCCAGCATGGAAGAAGCAGCTACCAAGGTAGCATTCCAGTCTACAGCCACACTGTTTGAAAGGGCATCCTGGTCCGAATCCAGGTAAAACTCATCAATCATAGACGAAGGATAAGCCGAGGGAGCAGCGTCGTTACCTGCCGACCCTCCTACCAGCAAACCGGGTACAGGAGCTTCAATGCCGTCGGAAACCGACAGGCTGTGTACCGGATGCATGGGGCTGTGGCTGCCCAATCCCGTCACATAACAGTATCCCAGAGGATTCCTGCCCAACAGATAGTCCATGTTGCGGTAGGCGTTGGTCAGATAGAACCATTTGTTGTCTACCATATAGGTATAGGCCAGCGTCACGGCCTGCGCGGCACACTGTTCGGCCAGGCAGCCCTTGAAGAAATCGCCCGGCTCATCGCCAAAGGGAGCATGGAAAGCGGCTTCATCGGCTCCTTTGATGGCCTTGCCTGCATACGAAGTGAGATAGCTCTTCAGCGAGCTGTAGAGTGCATCGGCTGAGGGGTCCAACTTACGGTCGGGCAACAGCCAGGTAAAGACTCCCAGCATCCACACGTCCTTGCACCTCGGCAAGACCAAAGCCCTCGGTGCCTTGGCTGCAGCCGAAACCAAGTATTTCTGTTGGCCGGTGGCATAGTAAAGCTCGGTTTCTGCCCAGAACAGTTCATCGGTCGGATATTCATTGCTGTACGTGTCCGTAGTGATGTCCGGGTCGTACTGTTCGTTCAGTTTGTCTTGCGCATATACACTTTTCGGATGCTGTCCAGCCCAGTTATATGCCCGCTCTGCTGCCCGCAATGCCTTGGCGGCAAATCCGGGATAGTCGGCCCCGAAAGACTTGAACACCTGAGCCGCCTGCGCCATCACTGCGGCAAAGTAAGCAGATGCCTCTACCGATTTGGCTGCCACGTAACGCTGCTGCTTGCAGTCGGCAGGTTTCACCAAGCCTTCGTCCGACGTCGTACACACTTTGTGGTACACGCCCCCGTCGGCAGGATCCTGCATGGTCAGCAGCCACTCAAGGGAATAGTACACCTCGTCCAGCAAGTCGGGGGTCCGGTTGTTGCTTTCGGGGATGTGTGTGTTCTGCTGCGCGAAATACTCCGGGAAAAGCCGGTAGGCAGTCAGCAGGATGCCTGCGGAATACGCATTGCCGGTGACACTCTTGTCATATCCGCTACCCGTATACCAGCCTCCGGGCACTGCTATCCGGTCGTCGGCCTTGCGCTTCGGCCCTGCCGCTCCGGGATGCACCAGCACCTCCGTATCGGGATGTCCGGCCGGACGTGCCCACTGTCCGGCATACGTTTCTTCGAGGGGCATGGAAGCCCGTTGGTAATAAAATGCCTTCAAGGCAGCATCGGCCACAGGGGCCAAAGCATGTTCCCTGACCTCGAAGACAGCCGTATCGCCTTCAAGCAACAGGAAATAGCGTCCCGGTTTGTCCACTGCACCGAAGTTCATGATCGAACGGGCCTGCTTTGTCCACGAATTCAGCAAAGTCGTTTCGGTGGTACCGGTCAATACTTCTTCACCAGTCGAGGCATCCACCACGCTGAATGTTTTTCCTCCGGCCATTTCTGCCACGGCCACCTTTTCCTGCGTCGGGTAATACCCCACCTGGTTCAGACGGATTACATCCTGGGCAGGACCGCCACATGCTGCCAATCCTCCTGTCAGGATGCCCAGATAAATCAGTTTTCTGTTCATAAAGCGTTGTTTTTGAAATAAGAATTTGTCATATTACGCCGCCGGCACGAAAACCCGCCTGACATATCCTGGCCAACTTCAGGCTTCCGAAGCCGTATGCTTCTGATGGCACACGTCCGTGCGACGACACAAAGTAACGATAATATTCTGAAATTCTTCTTATTTCAAAACTTAATAAATGACAACTTCTCCACAAAAAGGCCGGCACTCCCCTTACAGACCCACTTACTGCTTTTCATGGAACACCACAATCAAATCATTGGAATCTTCGTTCATGGTCTTGTACAGTGCCATCACATCGGGATGCTTGCGGGCGTATGCATCCAACTCACCGTTGGCTTCCTTCTGCTCCATTACTTTCTGTAACAAGTCATACGGAAGACGGAAATAGCGCACATCTTCCTGCACCCCCTTCTGATACATATATTCCAGAAGAGGCTTCTCCACGTCCAGCAGAATATCGTCTTTTATTCTGGTATAAGAACGGCTGGTCCACCGGTCCTTGTCAATCACGTTCCAATGAAAAATACCGTCTCTGTACATGAATTCGGACAGAATGAAACGTCTGCTTTCGTGTATGTCACGGTGCACCCAGATATACGAAGATTGCTCACAGTGGTCTATAAACTCCATCACTGACGGATAATCGCTAAACAGTTCGCCATCGGGCATCGTGTATTCATTATCCTTAAATGAGATATAACCTTTCAAGTCATCTTCTCCCACCTCATAGATACCCCGCTGAAAGGTTTCATAAAAATAACATTTACCTTCCCGCTGATAAAGGACATTCGTTTGCCCTATCGAAAAGTAATCGTCCGCTTTTGCATACAAGGGAATCCAAGCCTGCTCCATTTCTCCTTTGTTTGAATCATAGACGTATAATTTATAATCCCCTCCTTCAGGATTCGGCCTGCTATGATAAAAAGCGTATTTGCCATGCCCTAATACAGCAAAGTCTGTGAAACTTATCCCCATCGCAGGCAGCGGAATGTTTTCCAAATATTTCCCCTCTTTCAAAGAATAGCGCAGCAGCCTGTCTTCCCATACCAACATATAGAGGATGTCATCAACAACCTTCCAGGTAAGCAGTCCTGTCGTTTCATTCGGTCCCTGTCCGTTTTTCAGAAGCGTCTTTATGAAATTACCTTCCGCATCCAGCAGATGAAGCACGTCTTTGTCTATGGAAGTGGCCTGAACTATCCATAGGGAATCGTACTCCTCTATCTGTAACAAAGAAGACAGGATTATTCCTTTCGGTTCTATCAGTTCATAGCCATCCACTAAGTCGGAAAGCACAAGAGTCTCGTCTTCCGGGATGATCTCCACCTCGTGGGGAGCCTCTATTTCGGGACGATATTGGCTAAGTGCATCTTTCTCGGCACAACTGCCAAACAGAAAAACAATCAAAAAGATAAATAGTAGGTAACGCATCATTGTGTTTGGTTTATTAAATCAGTACAAAAATATAGTTTGGTTTCGAAATAAACAAAAAAATGGCTCTCAAAACGCCTTGTTTTACCCGCCTACCAACATCTGTACCATGTGGATATAGGTTTTCAGACAGATGGCACATAACGCCAAACAAAGGGAACAAATCAAAACTTTCATACGCAAATCTTTTATTGTTTGTGCCGCAAAGTAGAGCATTCTTATCCACATCGCCAAAGAAAACAGTGTACAAAACAGTGTACATTTTCTACAACCGTGTACAAAACCGCGTACACGCACTGATTGACAGCCTTATAGCATGGCTATGATTTTGTCCCATTCGTGAGGTTCGCCCTTAACGCCATAAACTTTCTGATACATCCGCCGTCGTGCAGCCGTGATGCTTTCTTTGCCGTGTGCCGTCAGCGTACCGATATCTGTGGGCCGGATGCCCAGTCTGATCAGCAGACAGATGTGATACTCATGCTCACTGAAACGGGGATAAAGCCCATACAATTTTGACTTGAAACCGGGAACAACATGCAACACTTCCTGCTCTATCCGTTCCCAATCTTCTGCCTTCAACTGTTTTTCACTGCCGTTGGCAGCCGACAGACGAAGTTCCAGGTCTTTGCGCACATCCGACCCTTCCAACGCCGATGCCGTCTGCCGCCGCCATTCCAACGCCAGCTTCAACTGCTCATTGTCATGGAGCAACTGGCGTTTCTGCCATTCCAACTGCCTGCTGCCTGCTTCTTCCGCTTCCTGCAGCCGCCTCTCCAATTCCGCCACTTTCTGTTCGTTCTCCCGGATATACCGGCTGCTCTGTTTTTCTAATTCATCCCTGACGCGCTCGGCTTTCTCCAAACGTATGGTCAGTTGCAGATGTTTCCGGCGGACATACTGCACACGTGCCACTGCCCACGCCAGCAGCACGGCACACACACCCAAACCACCGTAAAACAGATACCGGTGCCGTCGCTGCTCCGCCTTCAGGCTCCGGTTCTCTTCCTCGCGCAGATTATAATTGTAGAGCGCGTGCATTTGCCGGAGCGTTTCCCGGTCTTCCAACCGGTGTATGGAATCGTCATAAGCCTGGTATTGCACGAACCGGGTCCGGGCACAATCCGCATCCTGCCGCTGCAGGGCCACCTGTGCCAAGGCAAAGCAGGCCGTCCTTTTGGCATATACCGTGCCGCTGTCGGCCAGCAGGGTCCAGTAATAGACTGCAGAATCCGTTTTACCCGTACGGTAGCACCACTCTGCCGCCATCGTGTACAGCCCGCTCCGGCTTGCCCGGTGCGGATGCCGGAAAGCCCTCTGCAGGCAGGCTCCTGCCGAATCATACTGTTGGGTTTGCAGATACAGCCCCGCCAGTTGCCCTTCCGCCATGTCGGCCAGACCGGCCTGCCGGCTTGTCCGGGCCATCTCCACTGCCTGCCGCAGATGGTACAGGGCGCTGTCCGGACGGCCCAGGCCCTGGTAGGATTTCCCGATGTCCCGCCACGCAAATATCAGCCCGACGGTATCCTTCAGCGCCTTATCGCATTCACAGGCTTTCCGGTACATCTCCAGCGCTTCCCGATACATTTTCTGGTAAGAGAACAGCGTCCCCATCTGGCTGTAGATTCTCTCAGCCAGCCTCTCCCCTCCCTGCGGGGGCAGGGCACGGGCCGCCTTCCCGAAATAGTCCAAAGCCTGCGGTGCATTCCCCAAGTCGCTGTACACCCGTCCGGCGTAATAATAAGCTTCGGGCAACAGAGCCTCGTCGCGGTGGTTTTCAAAATAGTCCACTGCCATCCGGATTACGCTGTCCGACGTATGCCTCACATACGCCTTGTCGGCAGCCTTCACCGCCAGCAGCCGGTAGCGCATCTGCACACGCTCAGGCATCAGCCGCACGCTGTCCGCCCATCCTGCCAGCCAGGCACAGGCACTGTCCGGACACGTTTCTGCCAGCGAATCTGCCTGCTGCAGCACACGCGGATAAGGCAGATGTCCGCAGGCACACAGACAACAGCAGAGAAAGGCGCTCAGGCATAAATAAGAGAATGTCTTCATAAACAACTTGTTTTTCATTGAAGTGAGCAACCAGGTTAACGCTTTCCGGCGGTCTCCCCACAGGCTGCACGAGACCAGGCCTGTGCAGAAAAGCATAACGGTTATGACAGTGAGTTTCATCCGGTAGTCCATCGCATTTTATGGTTACAGAGGTTCCTATTTGCATTGCAGACCTGCAAATTTACAAAAAAGAAGCGGAATCACAAGAACTTTCTCAACAATCTGCATTTTCCCGGCACGGCGACTTGCTTCCCTTTCCTTCACAGTTCCGCGAGAGCCTGCTTACAATTTATAACCCGCTCCGGCCGTTCCCTGTAAAATGAAGTGTTTTTATAAATGATTTCAGCCTATGTTTCACAGCATTCACTTGACATACAGCAGATTGATAATTTTCAAAAACCGATTTTTTATAAATGGGAAATGAGGTGCATTTCCGGTGCATTCCGCAGGAAAGAAGCCTTACCGTCCAAGTAAGATCGACTGCTTTCACACCTTCACCGCCCCGCAAACCCCTACTGTACAAAGAATTGCTGTGAAAGATACATCCTTCACCCTGCTTTCACACATCCGGCGTGAAACATCGGCGAAACCGGTTGGACAGATGCTTAGCGGTTTTCTCCTTATACTTTGAAAGCAGATTGCCGGGGGCTTGCAAGCAGGTTTCTTAGCGGGTGCCACGCCTCTACCGGCGTGAGCGAAAGGTGTGAAAGATGCGTGAAGGCTCTATCTTTCACAGCAATCTACTGGGCAACAGCGGTGTATGACGCCGTGAAGGCGTGAAGGTAGCTTGGGGCATTCCTTGTTGTGTGGTAAAGGAAAGGGGGAGCATGGTATCACCCAACCTGCATTTGAGGAAGCTAAACCTGCATTTGAGAAGGCTAAACCTGCATTTGAGAAGGCTAAACCTGCATTTGAGAAGGCTAAACCTGCATTTGAGCGAAGGAACTTTGTGGCGCTGCGGCTCAGTGTTTAATATAAATTAAATCGGATTGATTATTTAATTATCAGGCAAGTTTCCTCTCCTTTCGGCTGAAATCACTATCTTTGCGGCCGTATATGCCTGCGGCGCATGTCCGGAGACGAAAAAACGAAGAAAAAACAACAACCGATAAGACTGAATGAAACAGTACAGAACCGTAAACAACCTGATGGGTTGGATTACCTTCCTCATCGCGGCAACGGTCTATTGCCTGACCATAGAACCGACTGCCAGCTTCTGGGATTGTCCCGAGTTCATCACCACCGGCTACAAGCTGGAAGTGGGACACCCGCCCGGCGCACCCTTTTTCATGTTAGTGGCCAACCTGTTCTCGCAGTTTGCCTCCGACGCTTCCGAGGTGGCCAAGATGGTGAACTACATGAGCGCGCTGATGAGCGGCGCCTGCATCCTGTTCCTCTTCTGGACCATCACACACCTGGTGCGCAAATTGGTGGTGTCAGACGAAAACAATATCTCCAACGGACAGATAGCAGTCATCATGGGCAGCGGACTGGTAGGCGCACTGGCCTACACGTTCAGCGACACGTTCTGGTTCTCTGCCGTCGAAGGTGAGGTATATGCCTTCTCGTCGCTGTTCACCGCCGTGGTGTTCTGGCTCATCCTGAAGTGGGAAGACGTGGCCGACCAGCCGCACAGCGACCGCTGGCTGGTGCTCATTGCCTATCTGACGGGCCTCAGCATCGGCGTACACCTGCTCAACCTGTTGTGTCTGCCCGCCATCGTGCTGATTTATTATTATAAGAAAGTGCCGGGAGCCAATGCCAAAGGCTCGCTGCTTGCCCTGCTGGGCTCGATGGTGCTGGTGGCAGTGGTGCTCTATGGCATCGTGCCGGGCATCGTGAAGGTGGGCGGATGGTTCGAACTGCTGTTTGTCAACACCCTCGGCATGTCGTTCAACACGGGTGTGCTGGTCTATATCATCCTGCTGGCAGCCACGCTCATCTGGAGCGTCTACGAGACCTACATGCAGCAAAGCCGCCTGCGCATGGCGCTGTCGTTCATCCTGACCATTGCCATGCTGGGCATCCCGTTCTACGGACATGGAGCCGGCTCGGTGGTCATCGGACTGATTGTCATCGCCCTGCTGTGGTTCTACCTCAACCCCAAGACGCAGGACAAAATCAAAGAAAAATACCGCGTCAGCGCCCGCGCCCTCAACACGGCCTTGCTCTGCACGCTGCTCATCGTGGTGGGCTATTCGTCGTATGCGCTGATCGTCATCCGCTCCACAGCCAACACGCCGATGGACCAGAACTCGCCGGAAGACATCTTCACTCTGGGCGAATACTTAGGGCGTGAACAGTATGGCACCCGACCGCTGTTCTACGGCCAGGCCTTCTCTTCACAGGTGGCCCTCGACGTGAAAGACGGCTACTGCGAACCGCGCGTCAAGAGCGAAACCACCAAGTTCATCCGCAAGGAAAAAACATCGCCTGACGAAAAGGACAGCTACATCGAGATTCCCGGCCGCATCGAATATGAATATGCCCAGAACATGCTGTTCCCCCGCATGTACAGCAGCCAGCCGGAACATGTCAATGCCTACAAGAGCTGGATGGACATCAAGGGACACGACGTGCCCTTCGACCGCTGCGGCGAGATGATTATGGTGAACATCCCCACACAGTGGGAAAACATCAAATTCTTCTTCTCCTACCAGCTCAACTGGATGTACTGGCGCTATTTCCTGTGGAACTTCGTAGGTCGCCAGAACGACATACAGGGCCACGGCGAGATTGAGCACGGCAACTGGATAACGGGCATCTCGTTCATCGACAACCTGCTCGTGGGCAACCAGGAATACCTGCCCACGGAACTGAAAGAGAACAAGGGACGCAACGTGTTCTACGGCCTGCCACTGCTGCTGGGCATCATCGGCCTGCTCTGGCAAGCCTACCGCGGACGCCGAGGCATCCAGCAATTCTGGGTGGTGTTCTTCCTGTTCTTCATGACGGGTATCGCCATCGTGCTCTACCTCAACCAGACTCCCCTGCAGCCGCGTGAACGCGACTATGCTTACGCCGGCTCGTTCTACGCCTTCGCCATCTGGATTGGCATGGGTGTGGCGGGACTGACGCAACTCATCAACCACCTGACGCGGAAACAGACACGCAAGGACTGGACACCCGAACAATTGGATGCCTGGAACAAAGGCTTGTGGATGCCCGAAATCAAACCCGGCCTCGCCACGGCTCTTGTGGTCAGCATCGTCTGCCTGCTGGTGCCCATACAGATGGCCAGCCAGACGTGGGACGACCACGACCGCAGCGACCGCTACATGGCACGCGACTTCGGCGAAAACTACCTGATGTCTCTCCAGGAAAGCGGCAACCCCATCATCTATACCAACGGCGACAACGACACCTTCCCCCTGTGGTATGCGCAGGAAACCGAAGGCTGCCGCACCGACGCCCGCACGTGCAACCTCTCGTACCTGCAGACCGACTGGTATATCGACCAGATGAAACGCCCTGCCTACGACAGCCCCTCGCTGCCCATCACCTGGGACCGCAAGGATTATGTGGAAGGCACCAACGACTATATCGCCATCCATCCCGAAGTGGCCAAGAGCATCGACCAGCTTTATGCACAGGCCGAAAAGGAGGCTCTGGCAGGCAACCCTGAAGCACTGGTGAATGTCAAGAAGGAGTTTGGAGACAACCCCTACGAGCTGAAGAACATCCTGGAGCATTGGGTACGCAACCCCAGCAACAAGGAACTGAACATCATCCCCACGGACAGCGTGGTCATCAAGGTGGACAAGGAGGCCGTGCGGCGCAGCGGCATGTACATCCCCGGCGACAGCATACCGGACTACATGAGCATCAAACTGCGCACCAAAGACTACAGCGGCAATTACCACCCCAAACGCGCCCTCTACAAGAGCGAACTGATGATGCTCGAAATGCTGGCGGAAGCCAACTGGGAACGGCCCATCTACATAGCTGTCAGCGTAGGACAGGACAACCAGTTGGGCATGGACAACTACTTCGTGCAGGAAGGACTGGCTTACCGCTTCACGCCGTTTGACAATAAGAAGACGGGTGTCACCATCGACTCGGAAAAGATGTACGACAACCTGATGCATAAGTTCAAGTTCGGCGGCATCGACAAGCCGGGTATCTACATCGACGAGAATGCCCTGCGCATGTGCTACTCGCACCGACGCATCTTTGCCCAATTGGTGCAGCAACTCATCAAGGAAGGCAAGAACGACCGGGCAAAAGCTGCCTTGGACTATGCCGAGAAGATGATTCCTGCCTGCAACGTGCCCTACGATTTCCAGAACGGCGCCCTGCAAATGGCAGAAGCTTACTACCAGCTTGGCGAAAAGGAGAAGGGCGACCGGATTATGCAAGCCCTGGCAGACAAATCGCTGGAATACATGACCTGGTATATGAGCATGGACGACAACCGTTTCCTCCTTTCTGCCTCGGAATATGAGTACCACCTGCGGCTGCTCAATGCCGAAACAGACATACTGAAGAAGTATGATTCGGACCTGGCGGAAACCTACGAGGAAAAGTTAGGCGAGAATTACCACCAGTATATACAAAGAATGGGATACCAGGAATAAGGAATAACAGTCAGCGGAAAGAGGGTGTATCAAAATAGAGATTACCTATCATTTTGTCATCCCGAGCGTAGCCGAGGGATCTCAAGACTGGTTAAGTGAGATGTTTCGAATTCGCTCCGCTCCGCTCAACATGACAGACTATAGTCAAAAGAGGTCTTGAACGAAGCTAATAATGGTTGTTTGTCATTTTGATACACTCTCTTTTCGCTGACTGTTTCCCCTTTCCGTTGTTATCCGGTCTTTTACTAACCACATCAAACCAGCAGCAGTACCGTGTTTATTGAACAGCCCCCTGAATTTGTCCGCAAGCTCTATCCGCGCGCCTTGTGGCGGATGACACCTGCGGAAAAGAAAGTCTACCTGACCTTCGATGACGGTCCCATCCCCGAAGTGACCCCCTGGGTGCTCCAGCAACTGGACCATTACGGCGTGAAAGCCACCTTCTTCATGGTGGGCGACAACATCCGCAAATATCCCGACGTGTTCCGCCAGGTGCTGGAAAGCGGACATCGCATCGGCAACCATACCTTCCACCACCTGAGGGGGTTTGAACATGCCTCCAACCGCTACTTGGACGATGTAAGCAAGGCGCAGGACTTCATCATGGAAGCCTGCTCCGATGTGGCCAACGACCTGCTGATAGACCAGGCTCTCTACCCCATCCTTTTCCGCCCGCCGCACGGGCACATGACCTGGGGGCAGTATATGGTGCTGCGCAAGAAGTGCCAGATTGTGATGTGGGACCTTGTCACACGCGACTATTCCAAAAAGATGCGCCCCCCGCAGGTGCTGGCCAACGTGATGCGCTATGCCCGCAACGGCTCCATCATCACCTTCCACGACTCGCTGAAATCGTGGAACAACGGCAACTTGCAGTATGCCCTGCCGCGCGGCATCGAATTCCTGCTGGAAGAAGGGTATGGCTTCGGGTTGCTGTGACGGAGAAGGCAGAAGTAAATGACTCGTAATTTTTTATCTTTATCAAAATTTGAGACCCCACAAAACTTTCATACATTTGCACGTAATTAAAAAAATCAAGCAAATATAAGTGAACAGACATGAAAAATATAACCTATTCTATTTATACGCTATTGGCATTGCTCTTTGTGTCATGCACAGGTACAGATAAAACAGAACTTACCTCTATCAAAGTCAATTTCTCCAATATAACACCTATCAGCCAGTCCGAAGGAAAAATCGTGAATTTGGAGACAACGGAGAATTCCCTGCTCTACGACATCTGCAACTTCAACGCTTGGCAAGACACCTTGGTGGTGCAGTCGCGCAGCTTCTTGTACGCATTTGCCTCCGACGGTACATTCATAGGCAGCATATCGCGGAAAGGATAGGCAGGAAATGAATACCTTTCTATCTCGAATGTATTCTTCGAAGACGGAACGGTAGGGCTCTATGATTTTAACAAGGGAACCGTTTCGCGGTTTAACCTGAAAGGACAACTCTTATCCTCCAGAAAATGCGACATTGCGGACCAGGACATCAGGCCGTTTCACGTATTTCCATGGAAGGACGGATACATTGCGCTGAACAGTTACGGCGGAGAGGCGGCAGACAGAAAAACTCTTTGCTTCTTGAATAAAGAGCTCAATAGAGGAACACCTATTATGGGCAGGTCGTTGCAGAACGGATTCTCCATTGCCGACGGCATTTTCGTAGACGACCAAGACCAGGTGCTGTATTGGGAAATGATGTGCGATACCTTGTTTACCGTCCATGACAACTCCCTTGTGCCGTTATATGCCATCGACTTTGGCGAACATGCACTTCCCGGATACGTTGCGAAAAAGGACGTGTACGGACGAATAGATTATGTAAACAAAGCCGAGAAAGAAGGACAGTTATTCGCCGGGATGGCCCGTTATTACCAAAGGAAGGACAACATGATTTATTTCTCCTGCATCTCTCCGGAGAATGGCATCCTGCTGTGCCGATACAACGAGAACGAAGGAACAGCCCGTTTGTTCGCGGTTGATTTCGACAACCAACCATATACAACGGCACCGTTCTTCTTAATCAAGGACAATCTTGTTTACTGGGAAATTCGCAACGAGAACGATCCGACACTAAACCAATCCTTATTTGTTATGGATTTGAACTGTTTGAAATAAGCAATTAATAAGAGTTTGTTTAAATTTTAGTAGCCGTTCATAATTAGTTTATACTATAAGGAGAATGAGGTGTCTGTCATTCTGAGCGAAGCCCGTAGGGCGTAGTCGAAGAATCTCATTACATGCACTATCCAAGGGAATCGTGTCTTTCGGGAGATGTTTCGACTGCGCTCCGCTCCGCTCAACAAGACAGATACACATCATATAAACTAAATATCAACAACTACTTTCCTCTTTAAGATTTATATCAAACACAGAGACAGAAAGTTCCGTAACTTTCTGTCGGAAAATGATGAGAGGAGGACACGGAGTCCGCGGCTTCGCCGCACACGAAAGAGGGGAAATACTCTGCGAATCCGTGCCTCTGTGTTTAGTCCCACTTGACTTGGCACATAGGAACTTACCTTACAAGTCAATCACCACTTCCACCGGGCAATGGTCCGACCCGTATATCTCCGTATGGATGTCCGCGCTGACCAGCTTTTCGTCCAAGCGTTTGGAGGTGAGGAAATAGTCAATGCGCCAGCCGGCGTTCTTCTCGCGTGCCCGGAAACGATAGGACCACCATGAATAGATGTCTGTACGGTCGGGATAGAAATAGCGGAAGGTGTCCGTGAAGCCAGAAGCCAGCAGTTCCGTAAACTTGGCGCGCTCCTCATCGGTGAAACCTGCATTACGGCGGTTGGTCTTGGGATTCTTCAAGTCGATTTCCTGATGCGCCACGTTGAGGTCGCCACACACGACAACCGGTTTCCTGGCATCCAGCGAAAGCAGGTAACGGCGGAAATCGTCTTCCCACGTCATGCGGTAGTCTAAGCGGCGCAGTTCGTCCTGCGAGTTAGGCGTATAGACCGTCACTAAGAAGAAATCGGGCATCTCCAGCGTAATGACGCGCCCTTCCTTGTCGTGATGTTCGATGTCGATGCCATACGTCACGTCCAGCGGATGGTGGCGCGTGTAGATGGCAGTGCCGGAATAGCCTTTCTTCTCGGCATAATTCCAATAAGACTCATAGCCTTCAAAAGACAAGTCCAGCTGTCCCGCCTGCATCTTGGTCTCTTGCAGGCAAAAGAAGTCGGCATCCAACTGTCCGAAGGCATCGGCAAAGCCCTTGTCCTTGCAGGCACGCAGGCCGTTTACATTCCAGGAAATAAATTTCATACGCAATGTCGTTAAATGATTATAAGCAAAAGTGCAAAATTAAGTGATACGAAACACAGAGACACGGAGTCACGGAGTTTTATTTTTTCGAGGACAGAGTTCACGGAGGAAAGAGGTAGCTCTGTGTCTCTGTGCCTCTGTGTTCTACAGAAACTCACCGGAACACCCGCCTGATGGTCTCCAAGTCCGTCCCGAAGACCTGCCGCACCACGGGAGCCAGCATCTCATCGCTTCCTTGCAAGTGCACCACCGTCTGTGTATGCGTCAGACTTTCGCCCGGTGCCAGTTCTGCTCCCGGCGAAGAAGTCTCTATCTCATAGAACGGCCCCATGATGGAACCATCTTCCAGCGGGCCGTCGTTGTAGGCATTGATGGCATCGCCGTCGAAGGGGTTGTCCTGCGGGCCCCACTGGCCGTTGACATACACGCACGGCGTTTGGGGACGGTTGCAGCAGAGGATGGTCAGCACCCCTTTCTCCGAATCATAACTGCCGCAGAGGTTCAGAGAGCGCCCGGCGGGCAAACCCAGTTTGGAACGGTAATTCCCGTCTATCCGGAAATAAATCAGCCCGTCTTCCACCACCAACCGGTCCGAAGGAATCTTACCGAAATACATATCGTTCACTATCGGCCCTTCTCCCTCCCGGTTGTAGGGGATAAAGACGGTAGTGGACGGCGTGGGATTGAAGCATCCTAACATCCAGACAGATACCAGTCCCGTTTCGCGGGTCCATGCCTCTGTACCCAGGTTGGTAATGCGGTTGTCTGTCTGATACGCCACCGGTTTCACTCCTTCCGGCAGGGCAACGCCCAGTTTCTTGCCGATGGCATCACGGTCCATCAACGCCACGGTACGCTCCATGCGGATGTCGAGAAGGGTGCCGGCGGCATTTTCCAGGCGTGCCTGTCTGGCCAGCCGGATAAGGGAAGGCGTCTGCTCTTCGACGTCAAAAGCATCCGTGTCCAGCACGGCGGGCACTGCCCAGTTGGCATATACCTGCTCTGCCTTTGGCTTGAAGTACAAGGAGAAAGGACCGCCTTCCGGTCCCAACCAAAAACGTTCTTCGCCACCTACGGGCTGAATCTGCGGGCTGACCTTGCCTTCTTGTATGAAACGGTAATTTATCCAGCCATAGCTGTCGCCTTCGCTACCCGTGGCCGAAGAGGTCATCACCCGTCCCTGCCATGCCGGAACCACCATGACCACAGACTGCCCGTCGGCAGAGACCAATTCTTTATATTCGATGCCGTGCTCTTGCAGGAAAGCGGCATCTTTCGCATACGTTCCCATTTCTTCTGATATGATAAATTAGAGTATAAATTGCAATCGCGCGGTCAAAGGTACAGAGTTTTGCCGAATGATACATCTTTTTTTCAGCAGAATCTGTCAGGCCTTCCTCCCCGCTCCATACACCCCGCCCAGGATGAGCAGCACCCCCGCCCATGCCATCGGTGTAAGCCGCTCGCCCAGCACAAGGGCAGAGCCTGCCAGCGTAAACACGGGGTTCAGGTAAATGTAATTGGAGGCACGTACCGTGCCCAAACGCTTCAACACTACGTTCCATACGGCAAAGCAGACCAAAGAGGCCAGTACGCCGAGGAAAAGAAGGTGGCAAAGTACGGACAAGTCCAGCAGGCGCGACACCTCAAACTGCCAAGGACGCACTAAAAAGACGGGCAGGATAGTGAGAATGCCGTAGAAGAATATCTTGCGGGTGATGAAAGTCACTTCGTAGCGGTCGGACATACGTCTCATAATCAGGCTATAAAAGGCCCATGACAGAGAAGCCAGCAACGAAAGCAAATCGCCGGCGGGCGAGAGGCGCAACACAAAATGGCCGTTGCATACCACCAAGGCCACCCCCGCCAGGGCTGTCAACGAACCGACTACCAGCGCACGCGTGACCTTCTCTTTTCTGAAAAACACCCCAGAGAGCAGGGTGGTCAACAGCGGTGTGGTGCATACCAGAAACGAGACATTCGTGGCCAGCGTATATTCCAGTGCCGTATTCTCCGTCAGGAAGTAAAACGAACCGCCCGTCACACCGCCCAGCAACAGCCAAAGCTCATCGCGCCACGTGTCTGCCCACCACTTGCGGTGGGAAAGGAACCAGATGCCGATGTAGGCCACCGAGAAACGCAACAGGAAAATCTCCTGCGGAGTCATCCCGCAACCTATCAGCAATTTGGTGGAGATGAAGGTCAGTCCCCATATCCCCACGATGAGTATGGCTGTCAGGTGAAAAGCCCATTGCCCGCGAACTGTATCTGAATGTGTGATGCTCATAACGCCGCAAAGGTACGGATAGGCTGCGGAATAACTGACAGAAAATACGTCTTTTTTCGAGGGAAAAGAGAAAAAAGGAGGGAAGAAAGCCCGGCATGCAGGACAGCTTTTCCGACACCCCCTTCACAGCCTATTGCCAAGCGGTAAGCAGTCGGCTGCCAAGCGGTAAGCACCTGGCTCGTTATAGATGAGCACCACAGGCCTGAAACCGGCATTGTCACTGCACCAGCAGCGAATCACCTTCTTTCGCTATGCACCAGAAACCGATGCCTTGCGCATCGGTAAACTCTTTCATGCGCCAAGCCGACTCAAAACCACTGGCAACAAAGTGCATCGGCACAAACAGACCGGTGCGGAAACGCTCTATGAACTGGCGGGCGCCGCGGGTATAACCGTTGCCGATGCGCCCGTCGACAGGAAACAGGACTACATCGAAATGGTCGGTCAGCTTGCGGATGTCTTTCAGCTCGCCCAAGTAACGCTTCTCCTCTTGGCCGGGGTCGATGCGGATACCAAACTCCGGACTGAAAACGCTGCCCCCCGGATAGTCGTCGGTCAGGAAACGGGCATACCAGTTGTTCAGGTCGCCGGCATGGAAAAGACGCTTTCCGGAGACTTCAATTACCCACGAAACGCCGCTGTCCGTGCTTCCGGCAGCAGTCACTTTCAGGCGTCCGTCTTGCCAGCTGCTTCCCTTGGCCAACCATACATCTGCCTCTTCCCGCCGGGCACGGCGGTGTTTCAAAATATCTTTCGACAGCAGATAAATGATGTCAGAAACGGTGTCGCGCCAGGAAAAAATCTCCCGGTTGAAATGGTCTTCGTGGAAATGACTGGAAAACACATAAACCGGCTTCTTCGCTGCCAGCAACGAAGGCATCACACAGGCCGGGTCCCTCCAGTAATCAAAGACCAGCAGGCAGGTTTCTGTCTCTATGGCAAAACCGCTATGAAAGATATAGGTAAGCTTCATCAGATTGGGAATCACACTTTATCGGACACAAAAATACGGATTAATCACATAATCGGGAACAAACTTGAAAGAAAACACAACCAGAATGATGAGAAAAGCCTCAAAGCGGTTGTAGGAATAACAAAAGTTGTGTATCTTCGCCACATATTGTCGAACAATTCATCCCATGAAAATGAAAAAGAAAAAGAACGCATTTTTCCTTTGCTGCGGAATCGGGACCTTACTGGCTCTGACCGAATGTTCGGGTAACGGAACCCCCCAGGAACAGACCGGACGCTCGGATTACTACACCCGCGGAATCGGTGTCTATCCGGGAAATCCCCAAGAAGACTTTTCGCCCGAACTGTTGCCCGGAGGCAACGAACACCGCAACATCGCACGCTTGCGTGCCACCCTGCAATCATCATCGTATGACTACAACCTGACTGCACAACTGGTGACGGACGGCATCGTAACTACAGAACAGCCGCTCTATCTGACCCTCTCTACACCGCAGGGTGAAGTGCCCAAGCGGGAAAAGGAATGGATGATAGACGGAGGACCTTATTCAAAAAATACTGTGGAGGGAGAAGATACCTACTTCCACTTCGCGCTGAACAATTATCAGAAAACCATCGGCAAAGCTGCCATCACAGGCATCGTGGCCTTCGACGACAAGGCAGCCAAAGACGGATATGAAATGACCTGGGAAGGCTCGAACGACGGAAAGCAATGGACTGTGCTCGCCACACATGCCGGCAAAGGGCTGCCCGGACAAGCATCGTCGGGACGCATCGAGGTGAATGACCCCAACAAGCAGACAGGGCATATCTCCATGCCGGTGCGACGGCTGAAGGAAAGCTTCAGTTTCGACCGCCAGGAACCTTACGCCAACTACCGCATCCGCCTGAAGATGAAAGGCGCCCATTCGTGGATATTCAACGAAATAGAATTCAGCAACGACGAAGGACCCGTCGACCTGAAACCTTCACAATTCTTCAACAGCACGTGGATGAGTGCCACCACGGGAACAGAATGGCTGTGTATCGACCTGGGCACACGCTCGGACTTCGACCAAATCTGCCTGCACTGGATTAACAAAGCCGTTGAAGGACGCATACAAACGTCGGACAATGCCTCGGAATGGCAAGACCTCGCCACACTGCCGGGCGGCGAAGCCCAGACGGACGTGATTGATGCCCAAGGAAAGGCCCGGTACGTGCGTATCCTGATGGAGAAACCCGCCAACAACCAACGATATGCCTTGAGCGAAGTGGAAGTCATGGGACGGGGAGGCATAGTGCCGCAACCTGCACCCATGCCTGCCGTAACCGACGGAAAGATGAATCTGGCAGGAGGCAACTGGCAGGTACAGCGTGCCTCCGAGGTGAAAGAAAGCGGAGAAACGCTCTCTACTGCCGACTACCAGCCCGAACAGTGGGTAACGGCTACCGTACCCGGCACCATACTGACCAGCTACATGCGCGCCGGCGCCCTGCCCGACATCAACTACGCCGACAACCAGCTGGTGGTTTCGGAGTCGTTCTTCAACTCCAACTTCTGGTACCGCAACGAGTTTGAAGTGCCGCAAGGCTTCAAGCGTGACTGTGTGATGCTGAACTTCGACGGCATCAACTGGAAAGCCAATATCTACCTCAACGGAAAGAAACTGGGACGAATGGAGGGAGCCTTCATCCGCGGACAGTTCAATGTGACAGACCTCCTGCAGGAAGGCACCAACGTACTGGCGGTGGAAATCATCAAAAACGAACACATCGGCGCCATCAAGGAAAAGAACAAACAGAGTACCGACTTCAACGGAGGAATACTGGGCGCAGACAATCCTACTTTCCATGCCACCATCGGCTGGGACTGGATTCCTACCATGCGCGGCCGCAACATCGGCATCTGGAATGATGTAACGCTGACCAGCACGGGGGCAGTCACCCTGCAAGATCCTTTCGTGCAGACAGCACTCGCCCTGCCCGACACCACACAGGCCACACTGACGCCGGAAATCATCGTCAAGAACCATGCCGGCAAACCCGTGGAAGGCGTACTGAGCGGAAAGGTGGGAGACATCACCTTTGAGCAGCCCGTCAAACTGGCTGCCAACGAAGAGAAAACCGTCGTGTTCGATGCCACCCAATTCCCGCAACTGAAGATGAAGAACCCGCGTCTGTGGTGGCCCAACGGCTATGGCACACCTCATTTATACGATGCCAACTTCACCTTCCGGCTAAACAACGAAATTTCCGACCAGAAAGACTTCAAGGTGGGCATCCGACAAATGGATTTCGATGAAAAGAACCATGTGCTGAACCTCTACATCAACGGCCGGCGCTTCATTGGCATGGGCGGTAACTGGGGCTTCAGCGAGTCGAACCTCAACTACCGCGGACGCGAATATGAAACGGCTGTGGCTTATCACGCTGCCATGAACTTCACCATGATGCGCAACTGGGTGGGCATGATTGGCGACGAGGAGCTGTATGACGCCTGCGACAAATACGGCATCATGGTATGGCAGGACTTCTGGCTGGCAAATCCCGCCGACGGTCCCGACCCGTATTATCCCGACATGTTCATCGCCAATGCCGAAGACTACGTGAAGCGCATCCGAAGCCACGCCTCCATCGGCCTGTATTGCGGACGCAACGAGGGTTATCCACCCGCACAGATAGACCAGGCATTGCGCCGCATCGTCAAGGCAGAGCATCCGGGCATCCACTACATCTCCAGCTCGGCAGACGACGTGGTGAGCGGACACGGCCCCTACCGCATGCTGCCTGCCAAGACCTACTTCACGCTGGAAACCGGCAACGACAAATTCCACAGCGAGCGCGGCATGCCCAATGTGCTGACGTATGAAAGCTTCCTGCGCACCTACTCGCCCGAAGGCATCTGGCCGCAATCCAACGAATGGGGCATGCACGACTACACGCTGGAAGGCGCACAAGGTGCTACCTCGTTCAACGAAATCATTGCCAAAGGCTATGGCGAGCCGCAAAGCGCGAAAGAATTTACCGAACTGGCGCAGTGGGTGAACTACGACGGACACCGCAGCCTCTTCGAATCGCGCAGCAAACACCGCATGGGACTGTTGATGTGGATGAGCCACTCGTGCTGGCCGTCGATGGTATGGCAGACGTATGACTATTATTTCGAACCTACTGCTGCCTACTTTGCCATCAAGAAGGCGTGCGAACCGCTGCATATCCAATGGAATCCCGCCACGGACGAAGTGGAGGTAGTAAACTACCACGCTGGCAACCACATGGGTCTCACCGCACACGCCCAAGTGATGAACATGGATGCTTCGGTGGCCTGGGAACAGGAAACGGAGGTGAACAGCAACGAAGATACAACCGAAAAGTGCATCAAGCTGCAGTTCCCCGACAACCTGTCGAAGGTGCATTTCATCAAGCTGACGCTGAAAGAAGGCGACCGTATCGTCTCGGAGAACTTCTACCACCGCAGCAAGGAAGAGAACAACTACCAAGAACTGAAGCAGTTGGCCAAGGTGAAACTCCAACCGGACATGCAGTATGAGCAGGCTGCCGACGGCGAATGGTATGCGGTCATCAAGCTGGAGAACACCACCTCCACCCCTGCCCTGATGGTACGCCTGAACATCGTGGGCGACCAAGACGGCCTGCAGTTCCTGCCCATCTTCTACTCGGACAACTACTTTGCGCTGATGCCCGGCGAGAAGAAAGAAGTGCGCGTACATTGGAAAGACGTAGATACGCGCGGCAACGCACCGGTGCTGAAAGTAACGGGATATAACGTGGAATAAACACTGCCGTTTCATTGAGCCGGGCAGGCAAGTCAGAGAAAAAACAATCCGCTCTGCATCCTGCAAAAAGGGGGCGCCGTTCAGTCCGGCACCCCCTTTTGATTCTCAGCAATCAGAAAAAGCAAACATGCTTTTCCTTACACGTCAAGGCTCCACACTTCCGTCGGGCCAAGAAATAAGCTCACCCGTCTGCTTGTAAGCCGGACGCTGGGCGTGGCAGTCTTTCAGAGCAGCAGTCAGCTCCCGTGCCAGATCGTTCACCAGTTCGGGTTTCTGCTGTGCCAGGTCGTTCTGCTCGCCAATGTCTTCGCGGATGTTGTAAAGGCGGAGTTCGCGCGTCTGCCAGAAATAGATAAGATGCCAGTCACCCTTCATGATAGCCGAGTAAGCTCCATACCCTTCGGCACGGTCCTGGCTTTCGCCCCAGAGGTTGGGGAAGTGCCAGATGTTGGTGCGGTCGCGTTTCAGTGCCGGGTCTTTCAGCAGGTCGACAAAGCTCTTTCCGTCCACATGCTGCACGGTCTGGTAAGACGAAACACCTGCCATCTCAAGAATGCTGGGGAAGAAGTCTTCTATCATCACGCGGTTCTCGTTCACTGTTCCTCCCTTTGTCACTCCCGGCCAGGAGACAATCATCGGTTCATGCACTCCTCCTTCGTAGGACGAGCCCTTACCGGCACGTGCCGGCCAGTTCTGGTCGCGGTTCTGGCGTCCCTGTCGCGGACCTACGCCCTGTCCTCCATTGTCGGCCATGAAAAGCACGATGGTATTACGTGCCACGTCCGGACGCTCGGCCAGGAAGTCGAGGATGTCACCCAAGCTCTTGTCCATGCCTTCCACCAGAGCGGCATGGTTGATTTCGTTGTTGTCCAGGCGGGCATTGAGCTGCTCATCGTGCACACCCTGCCCGTCGGCATCCTGATAATTGCCCGTAAAGCGTTTGTCCGGGTTATAAGGCACATGTATGGCATAGTGCGACATATAAAGATAGAAAGGCTGTCCCTTGGCCAGGGGCTTTTCGATGGCCTTCAGGGCTTCGATGGTAAGCGCTTCGGTAAGGAAGGTTCCCGTGTTGTAATATTTTTCCAGCCCAGCCACGTGGAAAGCGCCCGTGCCGTATTCGTTTTCTGCCAGATAGCTGCCCGGTGCGCCGTTGGCCGCGCCGCCGATGTTCACGTCAAAGCCAAAGTTCAGCGGTTCTTCGCCCGTCGTGCCCCGCGCGGCAAAGTGTGCCTTGCCGCAGTGTATGGTATAGTAACCATTGTCTTTCAGCAACTGAGGAAGTGAGGTAATGACAGCACTGTTTTTCCGGTCGCGTTCCGTGGCCAAGGCTTCGGGCTGTATGCCGTTGTAGTTCCAGTCCGGCAGTTGCAGGACATCGCTGGGCACATCGGTCTGCACGTCATATTCCAGTGTCCAGTTGGTTACCCGGTGTCGTGCAGCGTTCATGCCACTCATCAGGCTACAGCGCGAAGGAGAAGAAATGGCACAAGCGTATGCTTGTGTAAACTTCACTCCCATCTGGGCCAGACGTTCCATGTTCGGAGTACGGTATCGCCGGTTCAGCGGTGTCTCATCCTTATAAAACGGTACTGAAGTTTCCTGCCAACCCATATCGTCTACGAGAAACAGAATGATGTTGGGCTTCTCCTGAGCCAAAGCTCCGCTACAAGCAGCGAATGCTGCCGCAGCAAACAATTGTCTTTTCTGCATAATAATATGTATTAGGTAATCATTTAGATTTAGTTTATATCAAACGCAGAGACACAAAACTCCGTAACTGTCTGTCGGAAAAAACAAAAGCTCTGTGTTTCCATGCCTCTGTGTTTAGTATCATTTAATGGAGCACATTTACTTATGGTTTGAGATTCCTGTAATAATGAATGCGCTCCGTCCAGGGCTTATCTTCCAGGGGGAAGACGTGTGAGCGGTCTGCCCATTCGTTCCATCGGGCTTCGAGGTCTTTCACCTTGTCCGGCATCTTGCCTGCAACGTCATGCAGTTCGAAAGGATCGGTCGACAGGTCGTGCAGTTCCCAAGGTTGGTTCCGACTGGCCCGTACCAGCTTCCAGTGTCCATCTATCACGGCGCACGACCCCTGATGTTCGAAGAAGAGCGTACGGTCTACCGGCTCCTTGCCCTCTACAAAAGGCAACAGACTGATGCCCGGCAGCTGTGAAGCATCGCCCGGGTAAGACGCCTTCCCCAAGTCCATGCAGGTGGGCAGCACATCGGTGATATGGGCCACCTGACGGCAGATGCGTCCATCGGCATGCCGTCCGAGATCGCTCCCCTTCGTCACGATGAAAGGCGTACTGATTCCTCCCTGGAAAGTCCATTGCTTATAGCTGCGGTAAGGCGTATTGCTCAAATCGGCCATGAGCCGTCCCAAGTACCCCCCTTCCAAGGTGGCGCCATTGTCGCTCAGAAAGAAGAAAACGGTCTGTTCCAGCATGCCCTTTGCACGCAAGGCCTCTATCAGTTGTCCGATGCCATCGTCCATTATCTCTATCATGGCAGCATAGGTAGCCATGTCATGCGTCCATTGACGGCGCTGTTCATCGGTCAGTTCTTCCCAAGCCGGACGTTTGCCTCCGAACTCTGCCTGGAAAACGGGCAGTTCTTCCGTATCGGCAACCAGCCCCAATTGTTTCTGACGCTCGAAGCGCTGCCGGCGCAATTTATCGTATCCCACCTCATAGCGCGGCAGACAGGCCTCCACCCTATCGGCAGGCGCATGAAGAGGAAGATGCGGCGCATAATGCGCTACGTAGAGAAACAGCGGCTGGCTACCGTCGGGGTGGCGGTTAATGAATGCCACAGCCGAGTCGGTAATGGCGGTTGTGTAATAGTAATCGTCGGGAAATTCGGTAATGGGGGTCAGGTTCCGATAAACCGGTTTCGGCTTATAATAACTGCCTCCGCCGCTCAGGCAGCCGTAATACTGGTCAAAGCCCCGTTGGGTGGGATAGCTTCCATCGGGAGTTCCGAAATGATCTTCCAAAGTCACATGCCATTTGCCACTCATGCAAGTACGGTATCCGGCGGCTTTCATTACCTCGGCAATGGTAGGCACGCTATCGGTTATCTCACCGCGATACCCGGGCCGATGTTCGTCTACCGCAGTCATCCACCCCATGTCTACCGTATGCTGATAGCGTCCGGTCAGCAAAGAGGCACGGCTGGGGCAACTGCGTCCTGCATTCTTGAACTGGCTGAAGCGCACCCCCGCCTCAGCCAGACTGTCGATGTGGGGGGTATGTATTTCGCTTCCGTAACAGCCCAGGTCGGAGAAACCCATATCATCACACATTATCAGCACGATGTGGGGGACACGCTCCTGTTGTGCCTGTACTTGCAGAATGCCGGCTCCCAACAGGAAAGAAAGAGTATGAAATTTGCGAAACATAAAAAATGCGGTTAAAAACTAAACAATACGACTATTGGACAGCGCCCCTTACCAGCGGCTGATCGGCAGGTTGGCTGATTAGGACAAGTTCAACCGGCTCAGGCGTATGCTTGCCTTTCCAAGGCACGGAAGCACGGATTTTTATCTTACCGGGCTGCAACCCGGCACGCACCAATACAGGCGCCGTCCCCCAACGCACAGGAGCCGGATTGGTAAAGGTCTCCGAATCGGCCACCAGCGTAGCAGGCCCTTCTATCTCAAACTGCACCTCGCCATTGTTCAGGCGTTTGATACGGCCTTGTTCATCCGCTACGGCAGCCACTACCACCACCATGTCCGAACCGTCTGCCTTCAAAGGCACGCCTTCATCGTCTACCCAAAGCAGCAGCCTGGAAGGACGGCGGGCAGGAAAGACCTGGTGCGTAGCCACTACCTTACCCTCCATCATACCCTCAGCCAACAGGTAGGAATCGGCATGTTTTCCGGCACGGGCCAGCGCCTTGTCTTTCATCACATCAAACACTCCCTGGAACGTGATGACCGGAGAGGGCATGCCTGCCGTGTCTTTCTTCTGGTAGAACCACGTCTTGCCGCCTTTGCAGTAAGTGAGACGCACCTCTTCGCAGTTGCTGTAGACTGTCACATCGCGGGGCGAAAACGGTGTCATGCTGTGGGCGATATAGACCATCGGTCCGCTGTCTGCCTTCAACTGTGGATTTGCCTGCGGCGGACGTTGTGCACAAAACATATAATATGCCAGTTTGGGCTGGCGGAAAGCATCCATGATACCTCCATAGAATGGGTCGGGATGATACCCGCGCTGGTGGTCAAACGAATGCCAGAGACAGCCTCCGACATGCTGCCGTGTAGTCCGGTATAGCATGTCATAGCACGTATGCTGATAATCCGGCCGGGCATATCCCTGTGCCTGCACCAACATGGGTATTTCCCCCCACGCACGGCTGGCACGGCTCGGCGAGTTGTGCGAAGACCAATCGTCGACATTGTCCCCCCATTCACGGGTGAAGTAGCTGAAGGAAGGGTCCATTTTGTCAACGCTGAACGGTCCTCCCTCTCCGTTAATCGGATGGGCAAACTGCACCGGGAAGAGTTCATGGCCGCGCGCCGTCACATCGCAACCGGCATAACAGTAGGGATAGGGATATTCTTCACGCAAGATGTCTGTCACCCGGCGGGCAAAGTCTGCGGGATAATTTGTCTCGTTCAGGATAGGCTCCCACAGCCAGACGGAGGGATGGTTGCGGTCGCGGCGTACCATGTTGCGTATATCTTCATATACCCGTTGTGCAAAGACCGGCTCGTCGCTCCAGAACTGCCACCCCGGTGTATTGACTATGACAAACAGGCCCAGTTCGTCGCAGGCATCCATAAAAGCCGGGTCTTGCGGGTAATGGGCGTTGCGGATGACCCGCAAGCCGGCATCGCGCAATTTCTTTGCATCGCGCCAGTGCAGGCTGTTGGACAAAGCATTGCCTATCACGGCAAAGTCCTGGTGACGATTGGCACCAATCAGCGGCTCAGGATAAGGTTTACCGTTCAGCCAGAAGCCTTCTTTCCCCTTAAACTCAATGCTGCGGATGCCTATGCGGCGCCGATAGCCATCTACGGTGTTTCCTGCCGCGTCTTTCACGTAGACATGCAGATTATACAAATAAGGGGTATCCGGCGACCACAGATGCGGTTGCTCCACTTCCAGCCGGCCCGATACCTGCCGCGCCTTGCCCCGGGGCACTGCCAGTTTTTTCCGTACCGAAACCACCCGGTGCCCTTCGCTGTCGTACAGTTCGCCGACAACAGTACCGGCAAAGGCCTGCCCCGACAAATTACGCACTTGTACATCCATCCTTACCTCTGCCTTCTCATCTGATACTTGCCCAAATGATACAAACAGGCCTCCTCCTGCCGTTTCATTCTCGTAATTGGGGTCGGTGATGAACACCGGACCGTGAACCACCAGCCAGCAATCCCGATAAATACCGCCGCAATAAGTAAAATCCAGGTCGCCTTGGGGCTTGCCGGGCGGATAAGTGGGATCGTCGCTGTTGTCTGCCCATACGGCTATGACATTATCGCGTCCGTATTCCACATAATCGGTCACGTCGGCAATCGCCGGCAGAAAGCCGCCATAATGCTCCTCTACCAGGTGTCCGTTGACCCATACCTTCGACTTGCCCATGATGCCTTCAAAATGCAGGAACAAGCGTTGCCCGCGCCACGCCTCATCGGGTGTAAAGTGCTTTCTGTACCACGCTTCGCCCTGGTAATTGATACAACCGCTCGCCTCGACAGGCAATAACTCCAGTCCGTCGGGCAGGGAGACAAGAGACCAGCCGCTGTCATCCAAATCCGGCTGTTCGGCACCTGCGAAGCTGCCTTTATAAAACCGCCAGTCAGGATTCATGCTGTAAACACTGCGCCCGGTCTGGGGCAATACATAAAATCCGGCAGTGGAAAACTCTGGACCGCTGCCGGACCAAACCGATAGCGGAAGAAGGAATGCCAACAAGACTGCCAGCCAACATTTACACCGATAAGTATGCATAAATACAACCATTAATTTAAGCAGCCTGAACTGCCATGAATAACATGAATAAAAAACACCGCACACATGGGCTGCAAACTCTCAGTCACAGGTAATAAATCGCCGGTTAACCAGTCATGCGTGCCATACCCGACAAAGATACGACAAAAAATGAAATATGCCCCACCTTTTCCAGACAAAAGGGGGCATGACCAGGCAGAAACAGATAAAAAGCACGAAAACCGGCGTACAGGAAACCACCCGGCCCGAAGCTTACACAGACAGAAAGCCGGGTCCGGACAAACAGAGAGGGAGTACCGGAATGTGCTTTCCTGCGCCGGAAAGCACTTGATTCCGATACTCCCTCCCGCCTTTTCCGGCAACCGGGTTACCAGTTTTCCTTCTTCACCTCAAAGTAGGCCTGCGGGTGGAGACATGCCGGGCAAACCTGCGGAGCTTCCTTGCCCACATAGATATAGCCGCAGTTACGGCACTGCCATACCACTTCCTCTTCCTTGGCAAATACGCCCGAAGTCTCGATGTTCTTCACGAAAGCGAGGTAGCGCTCCTCGTGTCCCTTTTCGGCGACGGCGATGTTGCGGTACATCAGCGCTATTTCGGGGAAGCCTTCCTCATCGGCCACGTCGGCAAAGTGCGGATAGTCCTTGGTCCATTCTTCGTTCTCGCCGGCGGCAGCGGCGCGCAGGTTCTCCAGCGTATTGCCGATGACGCCTGCCGGATAGCTTGCCGTAATCTCTACCATGCCGCCTTCCAGCCATTTGAACATGCGTTTGGCGTGTTCTTTTTCCTGGTCGGCCGTCTCCTGGAAGATGGCGGATATCTGCTCATAACCTTCTTTCTTGGCTGCGCTGGCAAAATATGTATAACGCATACGTGCCTGTGATTCACCGGCAAACGAAGTCAGCAGGTTTTTCTCTGTCTGGGTTCCTTTGATGCTTTTTCCCATAATCAATCTGTAGTTTAAAAGTAAATGAATATTAGTTTGGTTGAATCTCTGTTTTTTCTCCTTAATTTTTCAGGTTACTTCTGGTATAACAAAAAACACATTCTTTATGTTCAATGGTAAACTTACATTTATACTATAATGGAGAATGAGGTGTCTGTCTGTCATGGCGAGCGAAGTCGAGCCATCTCACTAAATCTACAGGAACGTGTCTTGAGATCCCTCGACTGCGCTCCCTTAGACAGAATGATAGTGTCGGAAGAGTTCTCGGACAATCCCCCGTCTTTTTTCCGACAGAAAGTGACGGAACTTTGTGTCTTTGTGTCTCTGTGTTTGATACAAACTAAAGCCTGATTGAGTGCCTGTTCTTCAAAAAAGACGGAGACTTAGTCGTTTTTTGCTTCTTTTTATCTAATTTTGCGGCCTCATTCTGAACAACAGACGCACTAATCAAGGATAACAGACATAAACAATGAAAACCATTCATTTCCAACCCAAGCTCTTCGACACACTGAAGCATTACAGCAAACCGCAGTTCATGTCCGACCTCCTGGCAGGCATCATCGTGGGCATCGTGGCCCTTCCGTTGGCCATTGCCTTTGGCATCGCCTCCGGAGTGTCTCCGGAGAAAGGCATCATCACAGCCATCATTGCCGGCTTCCTCATCTCGCTGTTAGGAGGCAGCCGCGTGCAGATAGGCGGACCGACGGGGGCGTTTATCGTCATCGTCTACGGTGTCATCCAGCAATACGGTGAGGCAGGACTGATAGCTGCCACGCTCATGGCGGGTGTCATTCTCATCCTGCTGGGCGTGTTCAAGCTGGGAGCTGTCATCAAGTTCATTCCCTACCCCATCATCGTGGGCTTTACGAGCGGCATTGCCGTCACCATCTTCACCACGCAGGTGGCCGACATCTTCGGACTGAAGTTCGGTGGAGAGACGGTGCCGGGCGACTTCGTAGGCAAGTGGATGCTCTACTTCAGGCATTTCGACACGGTGAACTGGTGGAATACGCTGGTCAGTCTGGCAAGTATCGGACTCATCATCCTGACCCCCAAGTTTTCCAAAAAGATACCCGGCTCGCTGGTGGCCATCGTAGTGGTGACTGTCGGCGTGTGGGCGCTGAAGACCTACGGAGGCATCACGGGCATCGACACCATCGGCGACCGTTTCAGCATCCAGGCCCAACTGCCCGGTGCCGCCATCCCCACCCTGGACTGGGAGGCGGTAAAGAACCTTTTCCCCGTGGCACTGACCATCGCCGTGCTGGGCGCCATCGAATCGTTGCTTTCGGCCACCGTTGCTGACGGCGTTGTCGGCGACCGCCACGACTCGAACACCGAGCTTATCGCCCAGGGAGCAGCCAACATCGTGGCTCCGCTCTTCGGTGGCATCCCCGCCACGGGAGCCATTGCCCGCACCATGACCAACATCAACAACGGCGGACGGACACCGGTGGCAGGCATCATACATGCCGTGGTGCTGCTGCTCATCCTGCTGCTGCTCATGCCGCTGGCGCAATACATCCCCATGGGCTGCCTGGCGGGCGTGCTGGCCGTGGTGTCCTACAACATGAGCGGATGGCGCACGTTCAGGGCACTGCTGCGCAACCCCAAGGCCGATGTCACCGTACTGCTCATCACATTCTTCCTCACCGTGGTGTTCGACCTGACCGTGGCCATCGAGGCGGGACTGGTCATTGCCTGCGTGCTCTTCATGCACCGTGTGATGGAAACCACGGAGATTTCGGTCATCAAAGACGAGATTGACCCCAACAAGGATACCGGCGCCGACACGCACGAAGAACATATCAGCATCCCGCAGGGCGTAGAGGTGTACGAAATCAACGGTCCCTACTTCTTCGGCATCGCTACCAAGTTCGAGGAGGTCATGGCACGGCTGGGTGACCGCCCCAAGGTGCGTGTCATCCGCATGCGCAAGGTGCCCTTCATCGACTCGACGGGCATCCACAACTTAGAAAACCTCTGCCTGATGTCGCAGAAGGAGAAGATAACCGTCGTGCTCAGCGGTGTCAACGACAAGGTGCACCAGGCTTTGCAGAAATCAGGCTTCTACGAGCTGCTGGGCAAGGAGAACATCTGTCCCAACATCAACGTGGCACTGGAAAGGGCTTCGGCATTGCTGAACCGGTAAGCGCCGGACTATGTTTCTCACTGATACAGGGGGGGAGTTCGCGGATTCGCCGCAACCGAAAGAAGGGAAATTTACTCCGTGTCTCCGTGCCCCCGTGTTTTAGTATCACTTAATTGGGTAAGTAGCCGTTCATAATTAGTTTATACTATCAGGGAGAATGAGGTGTCTGTCATTCTGAGCGAAGCCCGTAGGGCGTAGTCGAAGAATCTCATGACATGCACTATCCAAGGGAATCGTGTCTTTCGGGAGATGTTTCGACTTCGCTGCGCTCCGCTCAACAAGACAGATACACATCATATAAACTCAACAACTACTTAGTATCATTCAATTTTGCAAACTCACTTATGACCAGAAAGAAAAGAACCGCTTCCAAAAAGAAAAGTCCGCGGGGGCTGATTTACACGCTCCTGTTAGTCTGCGCCGTCTGCTTAGGCTATGAGCCGCTGATACGCGCCCTGCACCTCGACCCCGCAGAAGGACTGCCTGCCCTTGTGGGGGAATGGCAAAAACGCCTGCAGTTGCCGGATGCCGCCCCGTCTTCGGGCAACCCCGCCTCTCCCCTGCCGGACGACGTGCTGCTGCCCGCCCTGTTGGAGGGAACGCCGGAGAAGATTCTGGTGCGGCGCGGATATACCGTGTCCTACAACCTGCACCACAACCTGCCCAACTGGGTGGCCTGGGAACTGACAACCGACAAGCTCGTCGAGCGGGAGAGCCGCACGGACAAGTTCCTGCCCGACCCCGACCTGCCCGCCGACGTGGCCGTGACCACCGACGACTACAAACGTTCGGGCTGGGACCGCGGACACATGTGTCCTGCCGCCGACAACCGCTGGCACTGGCGCGCCATGCAGGAGAGTTTCTACATGACCAACATCTGTCCGCAACATCACAACCTGAACCGGGGCGACTGGAAGGAACTGGAGGATGCGTGCCGCGAATGGGCACAAAAGGAGGGAAAGATATACATCGTGTGCGGACCCATCCTGTACAGGCAGAAACACAGGACCATCGGACACGAACACCGCATCACCGTGCCCGAAGCTTTCTTCAAGGTCATACTCGCTCCCGACAGCCGCCCGCCGCGCGCCATCGGATTCATCTTCAAAAACACGTCCGGCAACCATCCGTTAGACAGCTACGTCAACTCGGTGGATCAGGTGGAGCGCATCACGGGCATCGACTTCTTCCCGGCCCTGCCGGACGACCTGGAGGAGCAGGTAGAAGCAGACTATGACCTGAGCTTGTGGAACAGTCCTTCACTTTCATATTAAACACAGAGACACAAAGCTCCGATCAACAAGACAGATACACATCATATAAACTAAATATCAACAACTACTTAGTATCATTTATACTTTACGCAGGTTAGAATTGTGCATTTCCACATTGCCTGCCCTGCATGCACTCGGCAACCTCGGAGAGGTTGAACGATGCTTAACCGCCGGTGGCTCCCCAAAGGGGAACACCTGCGGATTATCTCATCCTCCTCCCGTCCATCGACCTCGAAGGGGTCGAACCACGCTTATTCTGCCCAAAAGAACCGCTTATCCATCCCATTCTTACGAACGAGCCTGAGCAACTGTAGATAGCGAACAGGCTATATAAATAGATGAATCGGGAATAAGTCTGTCAGAAGGATGTGGCCGGACATGTGTGGTTCGACCCCTTCGAGGTCGATGTGAGAGAGCGAGGATAGATCCGCAGGTGTTCCCCTTCGGGGAGCCACCGGCGGTTAAGCATCATTCAACCTCTCCGAGGTTGCCGGGTGTGCGAGGCAGGAAAGGGTCAGACGTGCGGGTTTCAACCTCTATGAGATTGTCAACGCAAGCAAAAATGTGGAGATGTGCACAATTCTAACCCGCGTAAAGTATAATTTTGCATAGTTACTTATCTATTTTTGATACACCCGCATACGAGAAAAAGGGAACTAACTCTGTGGGCCGTGGACAAGAAAACAAAAACTCTGTGTCTCCGTGCCTCTGTGTTCGATTCCTTTGCCATAAAAAGACACAGCATTTTGACGTTTACACGGAAATCCTTACTTTTGCGCATAAAAGGACTTCCGTCCACCATAAACAACAATGAATCATGAAGAGACATCTTATTATCTGTACCGCCCTGCTTCTCGTACTGCTCACCGCATGCAGCAGACAGCCCGGGAAAACTGCCGCCCAAGACCTGACCGTCATCGACCTGGAAACTGCCCTGAAGAACCCGCAGGGAGAAATGAAACTGTCCGACCTTTACACTTCGGTGCGCTATGTGCCGCTGGAGACGAATGATTCCTGCTTGGTGGGCGATTATCCGTCCGTGCGGGAAGCCGGCGACAGGCTCCTCATTCTTTCGTCTGCCCCTACGAACCCGTGGCTCAGTTTCGACCGGCAGACCGGACAGTTCATAGCAACCGTCGGCCATACCGGGCAGGACCCCGAAGCCTGTACGGGCTACGCCGGCTACCATGCAAACGACGGACTGCTTTATTTCTCCCGCGAACCGGACGGACTGCAAAAATATGACACCGAAGGCGGCTACCACGGCCTTATCAAGCTGCCCACCACTTTCCCCATGCCCGCCCAATGGGCCTTTGCCGACTCGCTCATCGTGGGATGCCAGAGCAACCGCTGGCCCACAGTCTCGGAGTGCGCCCTGCTTTCTTTCACCCCGGACGGGCAACTGAAAGACAGCATCTCCGACTCTTACGCCGTGGCCGGATACGACAGCATCAAAGCCCCCAACGGACGCATCAGCCTGAAACAGCTGGCAGGCAACGTACAGATGGCCCTGACTACCTTCGGCGGAGAGGTAGCCTGGAACACCATAAACGGAGGCAGTGTTTATGCTTACGGAAACGAAGTGAAATACTACGGTGACTTCTCGGACACGGTGTATGTGCTGAAAGACGGCCGTCTGCAACCCTCCATCGCCTTCCACACCGGAAGCTACCACTTCCCCGCCGAGGGACGCACACGAACCACAGGCTATCGCGACAAGGTGGTCATCACCCAAGTGACGGAAACGCCGCAATCCATCCGGTTCTATTGCTCGCGGGCCATCTACAGCGAAAAGCCGGAAAACTACTACGGCATCTATAACCGGAACACGGGCCGGCTCCGCCTGCTGACCATAGGCAACGAAATAGAAGACGACCTTGCCGGCTTCCTGCCCTACAAAGGCAATCTTATCGGGGCATACGAGGCAGTGGCCTGGCTGGAAGAACACCCCGAAGCCAAAGACAACCCTGCCCTGGCGCCTTTGCTGCAACTGAAGGAAGAAGACAATCCGGTGGTCGTGGTGGGGCAGCAGGACTGATAACTTGCCCGGCCGGGCGGAATGTAAGCAGTCAATCATACTTTGCGCGGGTTAGCATTGCGCATATCGCTACACTGCTTGCGCTGACAATCTCATAGAGGGTGAACCTCGCATGTCAGACTCTTGCTTGCTTCGCACACTCAACTCTTGCTTGCCTCGCCGGCAACCTCGAAGAGGTTGAACTATGCTTAACCGCCGGTGGCTCCCCGAAGGGGAACACCTGCGG